>MLJW01000020.1_pt1 | contig 288634 bp, 288 predicted proteins | sample 888231 | NCBI WGS metagenome assembly MLJW01 (sample SAMN05788063, study PRJNA343431) | mine drainage metagenome | isolation source: sample collected from the inflow into an acid mine drainage treatment plant... | place: Germany: Lusatia, lignite mining district
GGGCGTAGTGACGGGTCGCTGTCTCGTACTCGACGTGGGCGGTGTTGATGGTGATGCCGCGCGCCTTTTCTTCCGGCGCTGCGTCGATCTGGTCATATGCCTTGGCTTCGCCGCCAAACTTCTTCGATAATACGGTGGTGATCGCCGCCGTCAGGGTGGTCTTGCCGTGGTCAACGTGTCCAATCGTCCCAACGTTCACGTGCGGCTTCGTGCGTTCAAATTTACTCTTTGCCATGATTTATCCCCTATCAATGCCAAACATTAATTCACAAAAATGGTGCCCATGGCGAGAATCGGACTCGCGACCTCTCCCTTACCAAGGGAGTGCTCTACCACTGAGCCACATGGGCAAGCTAAAAACTGGAGCGGGTGAAGGGAATCGAACCCTCGTCATAAGCTTGGAAGGCTTCTGCTCTACCATTGAGCTACACCCGCACAAAACCCAAACACCAGCCCACTTAACCTACTAAAAGCAAACTGCAAAATACTGGTGGAGGGGGAAGGATTCGAACCTTCGTACTCTGAGAGGGCAGATTTACAGTCTGCTGCCTTTAACCACTCGGCCACCCCTCCATTTCAAAGAGCGCGCGATTATCCAGATAACCGCTCTCATTGTCAAAGGGAATCTACGAGAATCCAGCAAGAAGCAGGCCAGTCATGCAGCTCACCCGGAACGGGAGCCCCCTTCCAGGGCGGTGTCTGCACTCGATCCAGGGGATAAGATACGACAAGACAACCCAACGATTGGACAACAAATACAAACCAGCCGCCCGTCACAACATGCCCGTTTCAGCAAACGACAGACACACCGGACCAGCCACGACGAAATGATCAAGCACCCGCACATCGACGAGTTGCAGCGACTGCTTTAACGCATCCGTCAGCAACCGGTCGGATTCGCTGGGTTCCGCCACACCGGAAGGATGATTGTGGGCGAAGATCAGCGCCGCCGCATTGTGATACAAAGCCCTTTTCACCACTTCGCGCGGATACACGCTGGTCTGAGTCAGGGTGCCGCGAAACAGCTCTTCGCTGGCGATGACACGGTGCTGCGCATCCAGAAAGATGGAGATGAACACCTCCTGCGGCTTCGCTCGCAGCAGCAACTGCAAATAATCGCGCACCGCGCGCGGCGAGTTCAGCGCATCACCCGCCACCATCTCTTCATGCAACGCGCGGCGCGCCATCTCGACCACCGCCTGCAACTGCACAAATTTGGCCCGCCCCAAGCCATGAATGTCACAGAACTCTTTTTCAGAGGCTGCGAACAGTTGCGTGAGGCTACCGAAGCGGGCAACCAGATCGCGCGCCAGATCCACCGCGCTCCTGCCCACCACGCCGGTGCGCAGAAAAATCGCCAGCAACTCGGCATCGGAAAGCGAAGAAGCACCCCGCTGCAACAATTTCTCGCGCGGCCGCTCTCCTTCGGGCCAGTCGGTAATCGCCATCGCAATCGGTTTCTTGTTAAGATGCAGGACATTATGGAGCAAGCCCAGACAAAACGCATCGTACTCGGCATCACCGGAGGCATCGCCGCCTACAAGGCGGCAGAACTCGCGCGCCTGCTGCTCAAGCAGGGCATCCAGGTGCAGGCGGCAATGACGGAAGCGGCCACGCACTTCATCACTCCCGCCACGATACAGGCACTCACCGGCCAGCCGGTATTGATCGACCAGTGGCAGGACGACAAGGGCATGGCACATATCCATTCCAGCCGCGCTGCCGACGCCATCGTGATCGCCCCGGCCACAGCCGACTTCATTGCCAAACTGGCGCATGGCCTGGCCGACGACCTGCTCTCCACCTTGTGTCTGGCGCGCGATTGCCCGCTGCTGGTCGCCCCCGCGATGAACAGGCAGATGTGGTCGAACGCAGCCACCCGGCGCAATGTGCAACGGCTGGTTGCCGATGGCGTGATCGTGCTGGGACCGGCCAGCGGTGCGCAAGCCTGCGGCGAAGAAGGCATGGGGCGCATGCTGGAAGCCGAACAACTCGCACAAGACATCGCCGCCGCGTTCCAGCCGAAGCTGCTGGCCGGACAAAAATTGCTCATCACCGCGGGCCCCACCTACGAAGCCATCGATGCGGTGCGAGGCATCACCAATCGCAGCAGCGGCAAGATGGGCTATGCCATCGCACAGGCCGCAGTCGAGATGGGAGCTGCGGTCACACTGATTTCCGGCCCGACGGCGCTGCCCAAACCGCATGACGCACAATCCGTGGACGTCACCAGCGCCGCCGAGATGCTCGAGGCGGTGAAACAGCGCATACCGGACGCAGATATGTTCATCAGCGTCGCTGCCGTTGCCGATTACCGCCCCGCCCAACCAAGCGAACAGAAAATCAAGAAAGATGCCACCACGCTGGTGCTGGAACTGCACCCCAATCCGGACATCCTGGCCTACGTCGCCAGCCTGCCCAAGCCGCCGTTCTGCGTGGGTTTTGCCGCAGAGAGCGAGAACCTGCGTGAACACGCCACCGCCAAGCGCAAGAAGAAGAACATCCCGCTGCTCGCCGCCAACCTGGCGCAACAGGCCATCGGCAGCGACGACAACGAACTGGTGCTGTTCGACGATGCCGGCGAACACCTGCTGCCCCGCGCCGACAAACTTACCCTGGCACGAGCGCTGTTGCGCCACGCCGCAGCTCTTTACAAGAAAGGAAGCCGATAATGAAAAAAGTGGATGTGAAGATACTCGACCCGCGCCTGCATGAGCACCCACCCGCCTATGCCACGCCCGGTTCGGCCGGTATCGACCTGCGCGCCTGCATCGACGGCAGCATGACCATCCAGCCGGGACAGTGCGAACTGATCCCCAGCGGCATTGCCCTGCATCTGAATGATCCGCACTATGCCGCCATGATTCTGCCGCGCTCCGGCCTGGGACACAAACATGGCATCGTGCTCGGCAACCTGGTCGGCCTGATCGACTCGGACTACCAGGGACAGATATTCATCTCCATCTGGAATCGCGGCCACCACCCGTTCGCCCTGATGCCGATGGAACGCATCGCACAACTCGTCATCGTCCCGGTGGCGCAGGTGCAATTCAACATCGTGGAAGATTTCCCGATGAGCCAGCGCGGAGCCAACGGCTTCGGCAGTACCGGCAAACATTAGACCCGACCACCCAAATAAAAAACCCGCATCAAGCGGGTTTTTTATTCCTCCGTGTGCGGCATCAACGCTCCAGCGTCAGCTCCAATTCGGTTTTCTCAGCCTTGCGTATCGACACCTTTTCCGAAGCCGGCTTGTATCCTTTGAGCTTGGCAACTACCGCATGCACGCCCGGCTCCAACTCCACACTCAACGGCGACATGCCGAAATACACGCCATCCACATAGACCTTGGCACGCGCCGGAATGGTCGTGAGCACCAGCCCCCCGTTCGCGGAAGAAGCCTGCCGGCTGTCACCCGCCGGTACCGGTACCGGCACAGCGACTGCTTGCGCAGGGGCCGCACTTTCCGGCGGCGTGACGAAAACCTTCACTCCGGGAATCAGTTTGGCGCCGGGAGTCAGATTGAAGAGATCGGGGCGTGTCGCCACCAGCACCGAGTCGATTGCCTCAGTCGTCTTGCTCGTCACGATCCCGACCTGCTGTTTCAGGTAATCGGCGATATCGCCCTTGCTGTTGCCCGACACCCCGGCAAAACGTTCGTCTTTTTGTTCTACCTCCCCAGACCAGACCACCTTGCCGGTAGATATTTCTTTCAGCGTGCTCTCCAGCTTGATGGAGATATGGTCGCGCGTCTTGACGTCATATCTTAATTCCTTGACCACGCCGCTCAACTCGAACATGGCGTTGGCATCGTCTTTTTCCAGCACCTGGATACCCGCATCATCCAGCCGCCTGCGCAATGAACTGGTCACCACATCGGTGACATCCTGATCCAGGATGATTTCGGGAACGGACAACCCCAGCACCCGCTCTTCGGACATGCCGATCTTGCGGGGATTGCCCACATTGCGGCCGTCGACATAGCCGGCGATACGAATGGAGGCCGGGTACTTGACCTTGGACGCGTTCGGATTTGCCTTCTCCGGACTGACGTGAATCTCGTTGTTCATCAAAGTGGAGCATCCTGCCAACGCCACCCCTGCCATTATCGACAACACATACAAAGCAAAACGACTCATCAATCCCCCGACTCTGTTATCCCCGCACCCGGAATGGGCACGGAGTCGACTTTATATATTAATCAGCTCAATGTGCGCCGACCGCAGCTTCGATCTCGGCAAATATCCTGACGACCTCGGCCGTATTGATGCGCACCCCCAGCTGACGCGCGATCTGCGTTGCGGAAAAAAGCCCGCGCACCGTCTGGCTGCCATCCGCCCCCTCTTCGACCACCATGGCATGCTGGCGTCCTGCCGCCTTTAACGTGGCCAGGACATCTCCCACCCTGGCTCTCATCACATCATCCAGCCTCAACACATCCAGTTCGCTTTGCACCGTCATCACATCGCCGACCAGGATATCCGCGTGCGTACCGCCCACCTGCTGCAGGAAACGCACCGGCTTTTCCCCCAGCACATCGCTTGCCGTCAGGAATCCGGCGACCCTGTCGGTATCGTCCAGCACCAGCAAGGTCCGCACGCCGTAGCGGATCATCTTCGCATTCGCCTTTTCCATGGAGGTCCCGGCGCGCACGTTGACAACGGAGACGGAGCGCAGATCGGTCATCACATTGATGGCAGGATCGTTCAGAGTCACATTCTGCGGCAACACCTGCATCGGCCTGGCAAAACCCGAGCCGGTTTTTAAACGATGGCTGGTCAGTGCTGAGAAATTGTCGCTCATGGCTATCCTCTCTGAATTGACGGCTTGGACCCTTCCGTGTTGCTGCCCGGCATCTGCCTGACAGATTCCCTGCGGCCGCCGCCTTTCAGCGGTGGCAGATAACGCACCAATTCGTTCAATGCCAAGCGGTAGACATCTCGCTTGAACTCGATCACGTCGTCCAGTTCGACCCAGTAATCGGTCCAGCGCCACGCATCGAATTCCGGATGGCCAGATGCGCGCAACGACACGTCACAGTCTCGCCCGACCAGGCGCAGCAGAAACCATATCTGCTTCTGCCCCTTGTAGTTGCCCCGCGATTCGCGCTTCACCCAGGTTTGCGGCACCTCATAACGCATCCAATCGCGGGTTCGTCCCAATATCTGGACATGGCAGGTCTGCAATCCGACCTCTTCATGCAATTCGCGATACATCGCCTGCTCCGGCGTCTCGCCGTGCTGGATGCCGCCTTGCGGAAACTGCCATGCATCCTGTCTGATGCGTTTACCCCAAAACACCTGATTCTTTGCGTTGGTCAGAATGATGCCGACATTCGGGCGATAGCCTTCCCGGTCTATCATAATTCGCCCCACTCTGTTTTTCGATGGATGGATTGTTCCACATTTCAACCTCACTGGAAAGACGGAATCCACGCCATGCAGTAGAATCGCGGCCTTCAACCAGTTCCACGAGTAACCAACATGCGCGTTTCACAATTCTTCATCTCCACTTTAAAAGAAGCCCCGTCCGAGGCCGAACTACCAAGCCACCGTTTGATGCTGCGCGCGGGCTACATCCGCAAACTTTCCAGCGGCCTGTACACCTGGATGCCTTTGGGCCTGCGCGTGCTGCGCAAGGTCGAAGCCGTGGTGCGCGAAGAGATGAACCGGAGCGGCGGCATAGAGCTGCTGATGCCCGCCGTACAGCCGGCCGAACTGTGGCAGGAGACCGGACGCTGGGACGTGTTCGGCCCGCAGATGCTGAAGATCAAGGATAGACACGACAACCTGTTCTGTTTCGGCCCCACCCACGAGGAAGTCATCACTGACATCGCGCGTCGCGAAGTGAAGAGTTACCGCCAGTTGCCGCTGAACTTCTACCAGATCCAGACCAAGTTTCGCGACGAAGTGCGCCCGCGTTTCGGCGTGATGCGCGCGCGCGAGTTCGTGATGAAGGATGCCTATTCCTTCCATAGCAGCTTCGAGAGCCTGGAGCAGACCTACCGCGTGATGTACGAGACCTACACCCGCATCTTCACGCGCCTGGGCCTGCAGTTCCGCGCCGTGGCTGCGGACACCGGCGCCATCGGCGGCAGCGGTTCGCACGAATTCCATGTGCTGGCCGATTCCGGCGAGGATGCCTTGGCGTTCTGCCCCGACTCCGACTACGCCGCCAACGTCGAGCTGGCCGAGGCCATCGCCCCGGCTGCACGCGCGGCTGCGACGCAGGAAATGCAGAAGGTCATTACCCCCGGCCAGAAAACCATCGAGGAAGTCGCAGCGTTTTTCAATACCAGTGCGGACAAGGTGCTCAAAGCCATCGCCGTAATGACGCACGAGAACGAGTTCGTGCTGCTGCTGTTGCGCGGCGATCATCAGCTCAACGAGATCAAAGCTTCCAAGGTGCTGGGCGAGTTCCGCTTCGCCAGCGAGGACGAGGTGCATCGCCACATGAAGTGCCGCACCGGCTACATCGGTCCGGTAGGCGCCGAGGTACGTATCCTGGCCGACCGCGCCGCTGCCGCGCTGAGTGACTTCATCTGCGGCGCCAACGATGACGGCTTCCATTTTAGCGGCGTGAACTTCGGCCGCGATGTGGCACTTGAGGAAAGCAATGTGCATGACCTGCGCAATGTCGTCGCCGGCGATCCGTCGCCCGACGGCAAGGGCATGCTCGAACTGTGCCGCGGCATCGAGGTCGGCCACATCTTCCAGTTGCGCACCAAATACTCGGAAGCGCTGCAGGCGACCTACCTGGACGAGAACGGCAAGGCCCAGGTCATGGAGATGGGCTGCTACGGCATCGGCGTGTCGCGCATCGTGGCTGCCGCCATCGAACAGAACTTCGACGAGCGCGGCATCGCGCTGCCTACGGGCATGGCTCCGTTCCAGGTCGCCATCGCCCCCATCGGCATCAAGAAGAGCGAGGCGGTGCGCAACGCAGCCGAACAGCTCTATGCCGAGCTGAGCGCTGCCGGCGTCGAAGTCCTGCTGGATGACCGCGACGAGCGCCCCGGCGTGATGTTCGCCGACCTGGAACTGATCGGCATCCCGCACCGCATCGTGATCGGCGATCGCGGACTGAAGGAAGGGAAGGTGGAATACCAGGGGCGGAAGGACGAAGCCGCACAGGCCGTGGCCTTGCAAGAAGTCGCCAAGCTCGTACAATCCAAGCTATGAAGCTGATCAAGGCACTCCGCAAGCCGTTGTTCACGCTGTCGCTCGCGACGGCCGGGTTGTGCTTTGCCGCCAGCGTGCAGGCCGGCGCACAAAAGGAAGAAGTCCTGTCCGCCAGCGTGCGCAGCATGCTGCAGCATGCCGTGGCGGATCAGGCCGCCCCCAAGCTGGCCTTCGCCTCGCAGCAGGAAGCGCAGCTGTGGCTGGACGACATGTCGCAACGGCTGGCAAAGCGCATACCGGATGCGGAGTACCGTTTCGACCTGTTGAGCACGGTGCATTACGAAGCGACCCGCGCGGGCCTCGATCCGCATCTGGTGCTGGGACTGATCGAAGTGGAAAGCGGCTTCAGGAAATATGCCATCTCCCAGGCCGGGGCGCGCGGCTATATGCAGGTGATGCCGTTCTGGACCAAGGCCATCGGCTCGCCCGATGACGACCTGTTCCATCTGCGCACCAATCTGCGTTATGGCTGCACCATCCTGCGCTATTACCTGGACATGGAAAAAGGCGACCTGTATCGCGCGCTTGGGCGCTACAACGGCAGCCTGGGCAAGCCGGAATACCCGAACATGGTGAAAGCCGCCTGGCACAAGCACTGGAGCAGCCCGCAACAAAAAGCCGGGCGCAGCACCGGCTGACCGCCCCGACTATTTGGCGGTCTTGCTTCTGACGTAGGACTCCACGCTGGCCCGTGTGACCATCCCTTGCTGGTAGCTCACCAGCTTGCCGGCCGGATCGTACAGATAGGAGGTTGGCAGCGCATCCACTTCGCCGACCTGCGCCGCGAGATCGTAATCGCCCATCACCACGGGATAGCCGATCTTCTTCTTGGCGACAAACTCGACGACCGATTCCCTGGTGGAATCCAGCGCAACCCCGATGACCACCAGATCCTTGTTCTTGTGCGCCTCATGCAGCTTCACCAGATCGGGGATCTCTTCCAGACAAGGCGGACACCAGGTCGCCCAGAAGTTCACCAGCACCCATTTGCCGCGGTAATCCTGCAAACGTTGCGGCTGTCCCTGCATATCCTTGAACACAAAAGACTCGGCCGAGGCGGTAACCGCCGCAAGCAGCAGCACCGCCGCGCCAAGCAGCCGCAGGAAGGTTTGCATCAGTGCTCCGCTCCTTCGTCGTGTTCGTCGGCCGAGTGGCCATCTTCGCCGTGCTTGCCTTCCGCCGCATGCGACCAATACAGCGCCAGCGCGATCAGGGCGATGCTGCCCCCCATGTAGATGAGGTCGATCGGCTGCGAGACGTGCATGTTGATGGCTTCTTCGAACAAGGTCACGATCATGATCATCAGGATAACCTTGGCCAGGCGGGATTTCAGGTCGTCCAGGCTGTTGATCACCAGTATCTTGCTGGAAGCCTTGCTGCCGTGCGCCTGGTCGATATCGCTGATGAACAGCTCATACAGCCCAAGGGAGAAAATCAGCAGCACCACCGCCAGCAGGTAACCGTCGACAACTTCGACGATGTGCGACACGGTGCTGTCATGCAGGGCCTTGCGCGCCTCGTCCGTCATGCCCGCGTCGGCATAATGGACAGTGTGCTGCACCAGCATCACGACATCCACAGTCGCCATGTAGAAAATGGCAAAGCTGGCGAACAGGCTGCCCAATACCGCCAGGAAAATGACGAAACGGCTGTTCCACAGCGAACCTTCAAGCAAAGATTCAATAAATTTCACGACTCCCTCCTAATCAATCCGGTCTGACAAAACCTCGGCGGCGCGCATTAGAGCGCAAAAGCCCAAGGGCGGCAATACGTCATGTGCTCTTGTTCCATATATCGTGCAGGGTCAGGCCCTTGGGTTCGTTCATGCGCCTCTCCAGGGATACAAACCAGGCCTTGATGTCGCCGTCGCCGGCATGTTTCGGCAGCGTGGCCACATCCAGCAAGAATAGTTTCAGCAGTTCGCTCAACTCGACCGCTTCCGGCGCACGCACCATGCTCCAGCCGAAACCCGACAATTTTCCCACGATCCGGGCCTTCACCAGTTTTTCCAGGATGCGTTCGACATCGTCGTAACCGATATGCAGATGACGAGACAATCCCGGCAGGGTCTGCACCTCGCCCTTGCCCAGCCCCTTGTGCATCAGCTTGAGTATCCCGACCGCGTAATAGAGCTTGGCCGCCTGGTCCAGGCGCAGGGAATGCGTGCTGCGCCAGTGCGAAAGCGAAGCGGTGATGATCGCGCCGAACAGGACCGTGATCCAGGAAAAATAGATCCACATCAGGAAGATCGGCACGCTGGCGAAAGCGCCATATACCAGCTTGTATGTCGGAAAATGCGCGATATAGAAAGCGAAAGCACGGTTCATCGACTCGAAGGCCACGGCCGCGATCAGCCCGCCGATCAAGGCATGGCGCATCGGCACATAACGATTGGGCACCACGCGGAACAGCAAGGTAAAGGCCGCAGTGGTCAATACGACCGGGACCATCTTCAGCGCATCCATGCCGGCCGAGGGAACATGCTTCGCATACTCGGCCGAGAATCCGACCAGCCAGGACGTGAGCGACAGGCTGCCGCCAACCAGCAACGGCGCCAGCGTCAGCACCGCCCAGTACACCAGCACCCGCTGCAGCAGGCTGCGTGGACGCGACACGCGCCAGATCATGTTGAAGGCGTTGTCTATGGTCAGCATCATCAGCATCGCGGTCACGGCCAGGAATGCGATACCCACCGCCGTCAGGCGCGAGGCGCTCTCGGCAAACTGCTCCATGTAGCCGGTAATGATCCTGCCGCCGGTCTCCGGCACCATGTTCATCAGAATGAACTGCTTGACCGGCGTGGAAAATTCGTTGAATACCGGGAAGGCAGAAAACAGCGTCAATGCAATGGTGATGAGCGGAACGACCGACAGCAGGGTGGTGAAAGTCAGGCTGGCCGCCATCTGCGTACACCTGTCCTCCTGCAGGCGCACGGTGACATAGCGCAGGAAGCGAAAGGAATCGATGATGCCGAAATTGGGGAGTTTCAGATCCGGAAGTTTCATATGCCCAGGTTACGCAATACAATGTGCCAATGATACCCGACAAAGCCGATCCGCAAGCCACGGCCCGTGCAGCCCGGCAACTGCTGCGCGCCCACCGCTACGGCGCGCTCAGCACGCTGTCGAAAAAGTTCGACGGGCATCCTTTCGGTTCCATTACACCGTACCTGGTCGATCACGACGGCTGCCTGCTCATCCTCATCAGTGCGCTGGCGGAACATACCAGGAACATCCAGCACGACTCCCGCGTCAGTCTCATCACCCACAACCAGGAGGATGCGCACATCCAGGCGCAAGGAAGAATCACCGTGATCGGTACAGCGACGCCAGTCGCAGAGCGCAAGCAAGCGGAGAAACGCTACCTGCGTTATTTCCCCGAAGCGCAGACTTATGTCGGCATGGGAGATTTCGCGTTCTATCGCATCGCGCCGCAGACGCTGCGCTATATCGGCGGCTTCGGCGACATCCACTGGGTGAAAGCCGACAGATACCGGCCGCCCGACACTCCGCTGTCTGCGGAAGAAGACGCCTTGCTGGACAGGATCAACGCCGCTCGGCCCGCTGCGCATGGCGTGGTCATCGGCATCGATTGCGACGGTTACGACGTGCGCCTGAACGAGCGCACGCTGCGCCACTCTTTCCCCGTCCCGGCGTCCGATGCAGCGCAGGCGCTGGTCATGCTGGGACAGTAGGCCGGAAAACGGGCTTCCCGACGATGGCCCCGTCAGGCCGCCGGACTACCCACGCACGCCCCTGAGTTGCACGGACTGGTCTGTCTCAGCAGGAGCGGAGTCCTGCACGCCCGACTGTTGCGGCTTCGGATCGACCTTCTTTGCACTGGCCTTGCTCACGGCCCTGCCTTTCCGTTTCTGCGGCGTCGTATCCTGTTTTTCCGCCGTCATCGGCTGAGCGGCAGATTGTACCGGCCCGGCGGCAGCATCCGGCCCGGCTCCTTGCGCGCCGCACGGCAACGTCGTGCCTGCCAGCAGCAATAAACCGATCATGGAAAATCTCATTGCAACATCCTTTACGCCAGGCCGTTACAACTGCGGATGTGCCCGCACTGCTCCGGCATCCAGCTTGTTCAGCGCATTCAGGTAGGCCTTGGCGGAAGCCACCACGATATCGGTATCGGCCCCCTGGCCATTGACCACGCGCCCGCCCTTGGACAGGCGCACCGTCACTTCGCCCTGCGCATCGGTGCCGCTGGTGATGTTGTTGACCGAATACAGCAGCAATTCGGTATCGCTCTTCACAATCTGCTCGATCGCCTTGAACGTCGCGTCCACCGGACCGCCGCCCTGTGCATCCGCCTGCAATTCCTTGCCGCCGACGCTCATCACGACGCGCGCCACGGGCAACGCGCCGGTTTCAGAATGTGCACCCATCGCCACCAGACGGTAATGATCGCTGACCTGGGCGACGCCCTCTTCGCTCACCAGCGCCTGAATGTCTTCGTCGAATATCTCGCTCTTGCGGTCGGCCAGGTCCTTGAAGCGCGCGAACGCGGCGTTCAACGCCTCTTCGTTCTCCAGCACGATGCCCAGCTCCTGCAAGCGCGTACGGAAGGCGTTGCGCCCGGACAGCTTGCCCAGGGTCAGCTTGTTCGCCCCCCAGCCTACATCCTCGGCGCGCATGATCTCGTAGGTTTCGCGATGCTTCAGCACGCCGTCCTGATGGATGCCGGACTCGTGCGCAAATGCATTGGCGCCGACGATGGCCTTGTTGGGCTGTACCGGATAGCCGGTGATGCTGGAGACCAGCTTGGAGGTCGGCACGATCTGCGTGGTATCGATGGCCGTATCGCAGGTAAAGATGTCACGGCGCGTTTTCACCGCCATCACCACCTCCTCCAGCGACGCATTGCCGGCCCGTTCGCCCAGGCCGTTGATGGTGCACTCCACCTGACGCGCACCGTTCATCACCGCCGCCAGGGAGTTGGCCGAAGCCATGCCCAGGTCGTTGTGGCAATGCGTGGACCAGATGACCTTGCCGCTGTTCGGCACGCGCGCGATCAGCTGCTTGAAGCGCTCGCCCCACAACACCGGGATGCTGTAGCCCACGGTATCCGGCACGTTCAGCGTCGTCGCTCCCGCCTTGATCACCTCGTCGAAGATGCGCACCAGGAAATCCATCTCGGAGCGCACCGCATCCTCGGCGGAAAATTCCACATCGTCGGTGTATTCCCGCGCCAGCTTCACCGCGGCAACCGCCCGCGCCACCACCTCGTCCGGCGTCATGCGCAACTTCTTCTCCATGTGAATGGGAGAAGTGGCAATGAAGGTATGGATGCGCCCGCGCCTGGCCGGCTTGATCGCCTCGCCCGCCGCCCGCACGTCACGCTCGTTGGCACGCGCCAGCGAACACACGGTGGAATGGTCGATGACCCTGGCGATGCTGTGGATCGCGTCGGCATCGCCGGGGCTGGCGGCCGCAAAGCCGGCCTCGATCACATCCACGCCCAGCTTTTCCAGCTGGCGCGCAATGCGCAGCTTCTCTTCCTTGGTCATGGATGCGCCCGGGCTCTGCTCGCCGTCGCGCAAGGTGGTATCGAATATGATCAATTTGTCAGTCATGTCTGCTCCGATGCGATTGCTTATTTCGCGGCCATCACGCGGATGCCGCCTCCTTTATTCGGGGTGCCGCCCGGGCTATTTGAACTGCGACCGGATGATTCCCCACTGCTGCGGCCATTGCGCCATCGGGTCGCGCGCATAACCGCTCTTGCCGAACTGGTTCCAGCGCCCCACCACGAAGCACAGCAACAGGTTGGCGTGGGCGCCGATGTCGTCGTCCGCGGCCAGCCTGCCCTGCGTGTCGGCGATGCGCAACGACTGCTTGAGCGTGGTCTCGATGCGATCGAGGAACTGGTTGATGCGCAACTGCAGGCGCTCGTCCTCGTTCACCAGCGCATCGCCGAGCAGCACCCGCGTCATGCCGCGGTTCTTTTGGGCAAAGCCGAGCAACAGCGCAAGTATCCCCTCCACCTGCTTCAGGCCGTCCTGCTCCTCGGTGGTGATCTTGTTGACCAGGCCGAACACGGTCTGCTCGATGAATTCGATCAGCCCCTCGAACATCTGCGCCTTGCTGGCAAAATGCCGGTACAGCGCGGCTTCGGACAGGTCGAGGCGGGCTGCCAGCGCGGCCGTGGTGATCTTCTCGCCCTTGGGCTGCTCCAGCATCTCGGCGACGGTTTGCAGGATCTGCAGCTTTCTCTCGCCCGGTTGTTTGGTTGCCATAATTCCCCCTTAAAGTTTGGAAAGCGCGCGCGGCAATTCCAGCACGTCGCGAATCTTCAGGTCCACATAAGCCGGCGCACGCGGCGCAGGGCTCACCCACACGGTGCGCATCCCCATGCGCTTGGCGGTCTGCAGGTTCTCCGCACTGTCTTCCACCATCACGCATTGCGCCGCATGCAAACGGTGTTTGCGCAGCAGGCGCCGGAACCCTTCAGCCTGCGGCTTGGGTTTGTAGCGCGAATGTTCGATGGCAAATACGTCGTCGAACAGGTCGTCCACCCGCAACAGCTTCAGCACCGCCTGCGCATAATGCAGGGGCGCATTGGAAAACACCACCTTCCTGCCCGGCAGCTGCTGCAACACATGGCGCAGGCGCGGCTGGCGCAACACCATTTTCGACAACGCCGGAAACTGGTGCGTATTCCACAAAAAATGGTCCGGATCGGTGCCGTGGTGCTTCATCAGCCCGCTCAGCGTCGCGCCGTAGCGCTGCCAGTAGTCCACCCGCAATGCGTTCGCTTCATCCTCGCTCAGTTGCAGGTGTTCCTGCAGATACGCCGTCATGCTGCGGTTGATGTGAGGAAATATGTGCGGCGTCGCATCGTGCAGCGTATTGTCCAGATCGAAAATCCAGACGCGTGATTCCATCATTTGCTTTTTATCAGCGTGCCGACACCCTCATCGGTCAGGATTTCAAGCAGCAGTGCATGCTCCACGCGACCGTCGATGATGTGCACCGAGCGCACACCGCCGCGGGCCGCATCCAGCGCCGACCCGATCTTGGGCAGCATGCCGCCGGACAGGGTGCCGTCCGCCACCAGGTCGTCGATCTGCTTGGGCGTCAGCCCGGTCAGCAGCTTGCCCGCCTTGTCCAGCACACCGGGGGTGTTGGTCAGCAGCACCAGTTTCTCGGCGCGCAATACTTCCGCCAGCTTGCCCGCCACCACGTCGGCATTGATGTTCAGCGTCTCGCCGTCCGGCGACACCCCGATAGGCGCGATCACCGGGATGAAATCGCCCGAATCCAGGAAGGTGATGATGGACGGATCGATCTTGTTGATATCGCCGACCAGGCCGATGTCCAGCATCCTGCCCGGCTCGTCGTTGCTTTCCAGCAGCAGCTTCTCGGCGCGGATGAAGCCGCCGTCCTGCCCGGTCAACCCCACCGCCTTGCCGCCGTAACGATTGATGAGGTTGACGATGTCCTTGTTGACCTTGCCCAGCACCATCTCGACCACATCCATGGTCTCTTCGTCGGTGACGCGCATGCCCTGGATGAATTCGCCCTTCTTGCCGACTTTCTGCAGCAGCTCGTTGATCTGCGGGCCGCCGCCGTGGACCACGACCGGGTTCATGCCGACCAGCTTGAGCAGCACCACGTCGCGCGCAAAGCCTTCCTGCAGCTTCGGGTCGGTCATGGCGTTGCCGCCGTACTTGATGACGATGGTCTTGTCGAAGAAGCGCTGGATGTAAGGTAGCGCTTCGGACAGGGTATGGGCTTTTTGCGCAGCAGTGGCGACGGTCAATGGCATATTCGTTCCTTCAAAATCCTGCGCGCATTCTACCGCATACCCAAACGAAACGGGCGGCATGAGGCCGCCCGTCTGCATGGAAGTTAACGCTCACTGGATGACCAGTTTCCTGGCGCTGGCGACCACCTTCTTGGGCAGCGTCAACTCCAGGATGCCATCCTTGTATTTCGCTTGCGCGGCATCGCCGTCGACCTCCTGCGCCAGCGAAAAGGCACGGGATATGCTGCCGTAATAACGTTCGCTGCGCAGCAGCTTCTCCCCCTCTTTCACTTCCTTCTCGTTCTTCACTTCGGCGCTGATCGAGACCTGATTGCCGTCGACATTCACATGGATATCCTCTTTTTTCACGCCCGGAATCTCGGCATGGACGGTGTAGGCCTTGCCGTCTTCTCTCACGTCTATCTTGATCTGCATTTGCTGCTGCCCCTCAAAACGGACCGGCTGCATGAAAAATCCCCGAAATAAATCATCCAGGGCATCGCTGGCAGGGTTGAATCTGGTGATGTTGGCCATTTATTTCTCCTTTCCTCAGGGTTGGACGGAATACTTTCCGCGTATTCCCAAGTTATGGGCTCACGGACATATTTCAAGGGCAAAAAAAGGGCGGCTGGATGCCGCCCTTCCTGACCGATACGGATCGACCTTAGCGGTGATCTTTGACGGTCGGGTCGTTGTAGTGCTGGTAGCTCAACTCCAGCGGCCTTACTTCGGCTGCCGCATTGATGGTGACGGATTTGCCGCCGATCTCCAGCACCAGCGTCAGCGGCACATGGTCGCCGACGTTCAGGGCCTGCTTCAGGCCCACCAGCGACATATATATGCCGCGTTCGCCGAAAAGCGTCGTGCTATGCGCATGCAGCCGGATGCTGGGGACAGTTTCGGTATGCAACTTTCCATGATGCATCACCACATTCTGCAATTCGCCGGATGCGGCGACCGGGCTGCGCACCGACAGCAGCCGTGCGGCCTTGGCGACGGTCAGGTTCATCTGCACGGTAACGGAGGTCTGCCCAGGCACGCTCTCGCGCAGCCACGCCTTGTCCACGATCACGTCATTCGCGCCAGCCCAGGCGTTGCCCGCCAGCAACAGGCTGGCCGCACAAAACAGTTTGCGCCACATGACGATCTCCTAATGGTGATGTTCGTGCCCTTCGGCGCCGGTTGTTTCCAGCGGCTTGATCACCGCCAGCACCCGAATGACGGAGGTATGCCCGTCGGCGAATTTCACCGTCAGCGCAAAGGGCAGTTTATGGCCGGCCTTGAGCGGCTTCCTCAAACCGATCAGCATCAGATGATTGCCATCTTCCCCCAGCGACACCGGCGTCTTGGCCGGCAGCGGCAGCGAATCCAGTGCGCGCATCTTCATCACGTCGCCTTCCATGACCATGCTGTGTATCTCCCCGCTTTGCGCCGACCCGCTCGCCACGCCGATCAGGGTCGCATCCTTCCTGCTGGTGATGGTCAGCTGCACCGATGCGCTGTCCTGCCCCGGGGCAGTCGCGCGTGTCCATGCCTTGCTCACCTTCACTTCATCGGCATAAGCCTGTGTCGCCGCCAGCATCGCCAACAAACCCGCAACCAGAATCTTTTTCATGTCATCTCCTGAATAAAAAACGCGCCACATCCTGAACGATACGACGCGTCATTTTAGCCTGATTTGCCAGCCCGGCCATTGCAGTTTTCCCGCCCCGCCGCACGCCCTGCTCCGGCCCGCGCAAACAACAGCATAAGGCCGCCAGAACGGTCCGGCGGCCTTGATCGGGCAATCAGAACTTCACTGTCAGGCTGGTATTGAAGGAGCGGCCCATGCCCGGCACCAGCATGCCATAGGGAACTCCCGTGCCCATGGTCGCCCCTTGCCCGACATATGCGCCGCCCAGGGGGGAGATGTAGAACTTGTTCAGGGCGTTTTCCAGCCCCACGTCCAGCCGGGCACGTTTCCATTCGTAGCTGCTGTACAGATTGAGCAAACCATAGCCGCCGGTGCGCATTTCCTTCCGGATCGCTTCGACCCCGGTCTTTGCCGCCACCAGCCTCGTCTCGATGGTGTTGGTCCAGCCGCCCATGCGCTGTTCGACCGCCAGCTTCAGATTCAATGGCATGATGTTGTACAAATTGTCGCCGGTCGTCAGGTTCCTGCCGTTCACATAGCTCAGCACGCCGGATGTGCTGAAACTGCCGTAGCCGGTGTTCCGCGCCAGCAACATGCGGCTGGAAATGTCAGCGCCATAGAGGCGTGCGCTCTGGTTGGCCAGCGTCAGGTTCACGAACCCATCGGTGCGGGCCGCGCATGCCGGGCAGGCGACGGCATCGATGTAATTCACCACGCGGGTGTAATACGGCGCAACCTTCACTTCCCAGATCTCCTGCTGCTCGTCGTGCCAGCGGCCAGCCACGCTCAGCGTATGCGCGGTTTCCGGTTTCAGGTCCGGATTGCCGACATAACCGTTGCCGTCGCCGAACCAGTTGTTCATGTTCAGGACCATGGTGCTCTTGGTCGACCAGGTATAGCGTTCGTACAGGCTGGGCGAACGTGTCTTTGCGGCATAGCCCGCCTCGAAATCCTGGCTGCTGTCCGGCGTATAGCGCGCCAAGGCGGTCATATCGAAATTGCTGTCCGTGCGCTGCCGGTCGAGCGCATTGAAGGCGGTAGCGGTAGCCAGATAAGTGGCCGTCGTGTTGTAGCCCTGCACCACCCCGGTGTTCATCTTTACCGATTCGGCACGGACGCCGAGCTGGCTCGCCCACCGCGGGTCCCAGTGCGCTTCCCATTCGGCAAAGATGCCGAATCGGTCGCGCTGCCCGTTGTTGATGTTCCAGAAGGCGTTCGGAGACATCCCGCCCGTTCCCGATGCCGGCCACCAGTCGTCCAGGCGATAGCGCTGATATTCGCTGCCCAACCGGAACACATCCCGCTCGGACAGCACGATGTCCGCCTTGAGCTGCGCCCCGGTGTTCCGGCCCTTGGTCTCCATCGGCATGCCGGGGGCGGTGCCATAATAAAACTGCTTGTCTTCGAGGAAATTCATCCTGTGGTGCGTATTCTCGTTGTATGCGCGCGCCTCCAGCATCCCCCAGTCATATTGCCCGGTGTAGCGCAGATTGGCCTGCTTGCTGTAGTTCCCGGTCATGTCCATGCGCTGGTTCGGGAAGCCCTGATAGGGAATGTCCTGCAGACCCAGCTTGAGTTCGACCACATGATTGGCCTGGCGCATGGCAAGGCCGAAGGACTGGTTGATGGCCTGGTACATGGAAGAGCCGACCTCGTTGCCAGCCAGCCAGCCCCTGCCCGTCGCAGCCGGTCCGGCCGCCTTGAAATCCTGTGCCGCCGTGTAATTCGCCGATTTCACGGTTGAACCGCTGTACATCATGCTCAGGCTTTCGCTGGCAACCGTTGCCGCAACGTTTGCCCCGCGGGCGTTGCCGTTGCTGCGGTACAAGACGCCCGCCTGGCCTTTCAGCAAAGTGCCCTGCCCATCCCGGGCGAACTCCGGCGCTGGCGAGTCCACCATGATCGTTCCGGCTATGCTGTCGCCGCCTGCGCTGACCGGCGTGATGCCGGCCAGCACTTTCACGCTACCGACGTTGCCGGGATCGATATAGGAAAGCGGCGGATTCATGTGATTCGCGCAAGCGGAAATCAGGTCCATCCCATCCACTTTGACGCGCACGCGGTCATCCGCCATGCCGTGGATCACGGGCAGACTGGACACCCCGCCAGCACCGTACAAACTGATGCCCGGCAATCCATCCAGCAATCTGGCCGCATCGCTGGTATTGGTGCGCAAGCGCGTCAAGTCATCCCGGCCCGGCTCCGAACTGCCCAGCGACGGCAACGGCTGCTGCCGCTCCGCCGTCACCACGACCTCCGGCATCGTTTCCGACTCCTCGGCAAATGCGGCCGGCGCAACTGCCAGCGCAACCGCCACCGCGCTCATTTTCAGCCCAGATTTCATTGCAGACTCTCCATGGTTATTGAATGTTCGACCGGCGCGGATTTTATGGAAATTTGACATGGCGTCTCTGCGGCATATTGCCGCACCACTGCCTGGCACAAAGCGACTCCGGTAGAATCCCTGCATGAGTTCTTCCCTGCTCGCCGCCCAGACCGGCCATACCCACCTGCGCAGGATGCTTTTCCTGCGCGCCGCCGCCATCCTGGCGCAATGCGCCACCTTGATCCTGGTGCAGCGTTACCTCAGTCCCGACTTCGCCTGGGCGCCGATGTTCGGTGCGGTGGGTTTTCTGGCGCTGGCGAGCCTGCTCACCTGGTGGCGGCTGTCGTTCGATCTTCCGGTAGGCAACCTGGAGCTGTTCCTCCAGTTGAGCGTGGACGTGTTGGTGCTGACGGTGCTGCTCTATTACGGCGGCGGCTCGACCAATCCTTTCGTCTCGATCTACCTGCTGCCGCTGGTGATCGCAGCCGCGACGCTGCCGCGGCGCTACACCTGGGGCATGGCCGCACTGACGCTGGCCTGCTACAGCATGCTGATGGTGTGGTACGTACCGCTGCCCGGCAGCCATGCGCAACATGCGACCGTCGCGATGCAGCAGATGGACCACACCCATCACCACATGGAGAACATGCCCGCATCTGCCCCGCCCGCCTCTCCGCTGGGAGATTCATTCAATACGCATGTGCTCGGCATGTGGCTCGGCTTCGTCATCAGCGCCGTGGTCGTGGCCTATTTCGTGGTGGAGATGGCTCGGGCAGTGCGCATCCGCGATGCCCAGCTCAACCGGGTGCGGGAAGAAACGCTGCGCAACGAACGCATCGTGGCGCTGGGCACCCTGGCCGCAGGGGCAGCGCACGAACTGGGCACGCCGCTCTCCACCATGTCTGTCGTGATTGGCGAGATGCGCAGCGAATGCCCGTCGTCGGAGCAGCAGGACAATCTCGTCATCCTTGACGAACAGGTGCGCAACTGCAAACGCATCCTCGACGCGCTGCTCTCGCAGGCGCAGGAAACCGGCAGCGAACTGTCGCTGGAGGAATTCATCCGCAACGTGCTCGACGAATGGCAACTGCTGCGCCCGACCGTGCATTACCGCTTCCAGGTCAGCGGCCTGCAGCCGTCGCCGCGGCTGAAGGCCGATCCGGCATTGCGTTCGGCCCTGCTGAACCTGCTGAACAACGCCGCCGACGCTTCGCCGGACGAGATGGATATCCTGCTGCGCTGGGACGACATCAACGTCATGCTGGAGATCCGCGACCATGGCCCCGGCCTCACCCCGGAAGCGGCGGCCCGCGCCGGCTCGGCCTTCTTCACCACCAAGCAGGAAGGGCGCGGTCTGGGGCTGTTCCTCGCCAACGCCACGCTGGAAAGACTGGGCGGCAGCGTGCGCCTGTCCAATCGCGAGGGCGGCGGCGCGACGACGGAAGTGATCCTGCCCTTACGGAGCCTGTCCACATGATCCCTGCGGAAAAACCTTCGCTGTTGCTGGTGGACGATGACGAGACCTTCCGCACGGTGCTGTCGCGCGCACTGGAAAAACGCGGTTTCGCCGTCACCGCCGCCGGCAGCGTCGAACAGGCGCTGCCGCTCGCCGTCGCCAACCCGCCGGAATACGCCGTGCTGGACCTGAAAATGGAAGGCGCATCGGGACTGGTGCTGGTGCAGAAACTGCATGAACTCGACCCGGCCACCCGCATCGTGATGCTGACCGGCTATGCCAGCATCGCAACCGCAGTGGAGGCGATCAAACTGGGAGCGACGCAATATCTTTCCAAGCCTGCCAACGCCGACGAGATCGTGGCCGCCTTCGGCCACAGCGCCAACGCCGATGCCCGGTTCGATGCGCAGCCAGCCTCGGTCGAACGCCTGGAATGGGAACACATCCAGCGCGTGCTGCGCGAGAACGGCGACAACATCTCCGCCACGGCGCGTATCCTTAACATGCACCGGCGCACCCTGCAGCGCAAGCTGGCCAAACGGCCGGTAGGCCTCTGAGCCAGCCGCAACTCCGAAACCGGCCGTTCCGGGTTCGGGTTAGAATGTCCGCCAGTCAGCATCAGGGATCCACAATAAAACGATGAACGACAAGGCGGTCACATTAAGAGCAGCCATCCAGGATCTGGACAGCCTTCCCACGATGCCGGTCATGGCACAAAAGATATTGAGCCTGCCGCTGGATACGCCTGACGGCGAATCGCATTTGCTGCAACTGATCTCGCAGGACCCGCAGATATCGGCCCGCATCATCGGCCTCGCCAATTCCCCCCTGTTCGGCACGGCCCACAAGATCGCATCGATCGCGGATGCGGCCATGATACTCGGCATCACCCGCGTCAAATCGGTCGCCGTCGGCATCGCCGTCATGTCCGCGCTGAATCGGCGCCCGAACGGAAAGCTCAGCATCGAGCATCTCTGGCTGCACAGCCTGGGGATTGCGCTGGCGATGTGCGCCCTGGCTCATGGCATGCCCAGCGGCAAGCGCCCGCTGGACGACGAGATCTTCTTCGCCGGACTGCTGCACGACATCGGCTTCATGGTGCTCAACCATATCGACCCGGCAAGCAGCGATCTGCTGCAAATTAGGCTGACGACGGAAATCGGCCGGCCCATCGGCGAAATAGAAGCGGAACTGATCGAGATCGGACACAGCGAACTGGGTGCCGAACTGGCACGCCACTGGGATCTGCCCGATGATATCGTGGCCGTGCTGCGCCACCACCACGACGACCCCGCCGAAATGGCGGCAGGCACCGCACGAACCGTGTCCTCCCTGCTCCAACTGGCGGAGAAGCTGTTGCCGGCATTCGGCATCTCCGAGCACGTGGAGCCGGATATCGGCACACAGGACTGGCTCTTGCTGGGGATCGATCCGGCTCGCAGCGAAGAGCTGGCGGCCTCCGCCCGCGCGCAGGCTGAACACGCACGGCAGATCGCATCGACTTTCTGAACAACGACGAACCAGGCACCTCGACATGAACACACCCATCGACCTCCGCCAAGCTGTCCGCAACCTGAATTCGCTGCCGGCAATGCCGCTCATCGCGCAAAAACTGATGTCGCTGAAACTGGACAGCGAGGAAGGCGAAAAGCAGATGCTGCTGCTGATCTCGCAGGACCCGATGATCTCGGCCAAGATCATCGGCCTGGCGAACTCGCCGCTGCTCGGCGCCTCGCGCAAGATCACGGCGATCAATGACGCGGCCATGCTGCTGGGGCTGACCCGGATCAAATCGGTCGCCACCGGCATCGCCGTCATGTCGCTGGTGAGCAAGCCCATCGGCCGTTTCGACCCGCAGGAACTCTGGCTGCACAACATGGGCGTCGCCTTTGCCATGCTGCCGGTGGTGCGCGCCATGCCGGCGAAGAACCGGCCGCAGGACGACCTGATTTTCCTCACCGGCATGTTGCACGATATCGGCTATCTGGTACTGGCGCACCTGGACACCCGGCGCAGCGACGACCTGCACACCCGCTTCGTCATCGAGCCGGACCGGCCCGCCATCGAGATAGAGCGCGAATTGCTGGAAATGACGCACGACGAGCTGGGCGCGGAGCTGGCGAAACACTGGAACCTGCCAAGCGAGATCGTCACCGTGCTGCGCTACCACCACACACCGGAAGCGGCAGGGGCCGCCGAGGGACAGCCATTGGTGCGCATCGTCAACATCACGGAGAAGCTGCTCCCCCCGCTCGGCATCCGCGAGTTTGTCGGAAACCAGGTCGCGGCAGAGGAATGGACAGCGCTGGGAATCGACCCGGATCGCGCCGAAGAGATCGCCGAGCAGGTCGTGGAACAGGCCAATCAGGCGGCACAGTTCACCAACTCGTTCAGCTGACGCCCGCCCCTTGTTTCCTGATCGACTCGTTCAGTTCGGTGAGCGTGATCAGCACGCGGCGCAAGGCCTGCGACAATTCGTTCTTGCGCATATGTTCGGCAGCGATCCAGCTTCCGGCATGTATCATCGCCAGCACATCCGTAGCGAGGTTGTGGAACTCGGCATGCGCATCGCGCAACCGGGCAAAGGAACGCAGCTGCCCGAATCGCTTCGTGCCGACACCCTGCAACCATCTCTCCAGCTCGCAATTCCGGTCGAATTCGGAAAGGTCGGTGCCCGCATCCAGCGGCTCGCCATTCAGATAATCCTTGACCCGCCCAAAGAACAGCACATGCGACTCCGCAACTTCGACGAAGTCTATCCCGATGAACGCGTGGTCGTGCGCCCGATCGACCGGTTGCGGCGAATTGCCGCTCTCCTGCCCAACTCTTTCCCTGATCAGTTGCATCGCAACCTCCCGAATCCTTTTCCAAGGCTGGCGTTGTATCGTCGAGTGCGGGCAAGGACAATATGCCGTATGTACTAGACCGTACCTATACTCCCTCCGAAAAATATCTATACCCTCCCTACCCCGGTGCCTGCCAAGCCGCGTGCTTGCTATAATCCGCGCATTACAGCCCGATTGATTCCCATGAAATTTGTCCTGTTGTTTCTATTCGCACTGATCCCGACGCAGGTATTCCCTCAAGAACCAGTCTCATCCCCGCCCATCCTTGCCGCCAGCTCCTATGCGCTGTACGACTACACCAGCGGACAGTTTCTGCTGGAACAGAATGGCAACGCGCGCATCCCGCCCGCCCACCTGACCAAACTGATGACCGCCTACGTCGCATTCGGCGCGATCAAGCAAGGCAAGCTGTCGCTCGCCCAGCGGCTCATCCCCTCGGCTTACGCGACACGCACGCTGGCCGACGAACCGCGCATGTTCCTGAATGCGGGCAAGGCCGTGACCGTGGATGACCTGCTGCACGGATTGATCGTGCAGTCTGCCAACGATGCGGCGCGCGTGCTGGCCGAAACGCTGGCCAACCACGAGATGGCGCTGGCCGACATCATGAACGCAGAGGCCCAGCGGCTGGGACTGAAGGACACGCATTTCGTCAACGCCACCGGCGCGCCCGAAGCGCAGCACTACAGCAGCGCGCATGATCTGGCATTGCTGGCCGCCGCCATCGTGCGCGACTTTCCCGAGCTCTATCGCCTCTATGCGCAACGCGAATTCCAGTACGGCGGCATCAACCAGTTCAACCGCAACCGCCTGCTCTGGCTCGACCCGTTCGTGGACGGCCTGGCGGCGAGCAACAACGAAGCGGAAGAATTCGACCAGGTTGCTTCCGCCAGGCGCGATGACCACCGCCTGATCTCGGTCGTCATCGGCGCCGCCACCGATAAATTGCGCAGCAGCGAAAGCCAGCGGCTGCTGAACTACGGCTTCCAGGATTTCGAAACCATCAGGCTTTATTCCCGGGATCAGGCCGTCAGCGCCAAGCACATCTGGAAAGGCACATCCAACCAGCTCGACATCGGCTTCAGCGCCGACCGCTACCTCACCATCCCCAAAGGCCAGCGCAACGCGCTCAAGGCGACGCTGGAAACCCGGCAGCCGCTGCTGGCCCCGATCGACCGCGGCCAGCAGATCGGCACGCTGCACCTCAGCCTCGACGGCAGACCTTATCTGGATCTTCCCGTGGTTGCGCTGGACGATATACCATTGGCAAACGTATTCTCGCGCGGCATCGACAATATCCGCCTGCTGTTCCAGTAATGGGTCCAGGGTTGCGCGTTCGCAGCTGCAGGCTGAAGTGCGAGGAATGAACCAGCGCGGTGCCGCGATCCGCCCGCACAGTGAACCTACAGGGAGAGCCGCATGACCATCTATCTGAATGGCGCTTTCATGCCGATCGAGGAAGCCAGGATATCGGTGCTCGATCGCGGCTTCATCTTCGGCGACGGCGTGTACGAAGTCATCCCGGTGTATTCACGCCGCCCCTTCCGCCTGGCGGAACACCTGCAACGCCTGCAGCACAGCCTGGACGGCATCAAGCTAAAGAACCCGCACAGCGAGCGTGAGTGGACCGCCATCCTCAGCGAACTCATCGAACGCAACGCCCAGGATGGCCGCAATCAGGACCAATACCTTTACCTGCACATCACGCGCGGCGTCGCCAAACGCGACCATGCCTTCCCGAATCCGCCCGTGCCGCCCACCGTCTTCCTGCTGAGCAACCCGCTCACCACGCCGCCGCCCGAACTGCTGCAAAGCGGCATCGCCTGCATCACGGTCGCCGACAACCGCTGGCTGCGTTGCGACATCAAGGCCATCGCGCTGCTGCCCAACGTGCTGCTGCGTCAGGCTGCGGTCGAAGCCGGCTGCGCCGAAGCCATCCTGATCCGCGACGATGCCTTCCTCACCGAAGGCGCGGCGAGCAACATCTTCGTGGTGAAGAACGGCAAACTGCTGGCACCGCCCAAGGACAACCTCATGCTGCCCGGCATCACCTACGACGTCATCCTCGAACTCGCCGCAGCCAACGGCATCCCGTACGAGGTGCGCCGCGTGACCAAGGCGGAAGTGCTGGGCGCCGACGAACTGCTGCTGACCTCCAGCACCAAGGAAGTGCTCCCCATCACCCAGCTCGACGGCAAACCGGTAGGCAACGGCAAGCCCGGCGCGATGTTCGCCAAACTCCATCCGCTCTATCAGACCTTCAAACGCGAAGTGATGCGCAAATGATCGACCCCAAAGATTCCCTCATCGAATACCCCTGCGATTTCCCGCTCAAGATCTTCGGCGCGACGCGGCCGGATTTTGCGCAGGCCATCGCCAAAGTGGTGCTGGCGCACGCGCCGGATTTCGACAGCGCCACCATCGAGATGCGCAGCAGCAGCAATGCGAAATATCTCAGCCTCACCTGCACCATCCGGGCCACCTCGCGCGAACAGCTCGACAACCTGTACCGCGACCTGACCGCGCATCCGATGGTTAAAATGGTGCTCTGACGACCCGGCCCCCGGCTGGACACAGCGAAGGATAGAGCCATGCAACATCCCGCCATACACATCAAGGCACTGGGCCAGGTCGAGTACGAACCGACCTGGCGCGCCATGCAGCAGTTCACCGCCGAACGCACCCCCGATACCGTGGACGAGATCTGGCTGTTGCAGCACCCGCCCACCTACACCCAGGGCCAGGCTGGCAAACCGGAACACCTGCTCAACTCGGCCGGCATCCCCGTGGTGAAGATCGACCGCGGCGGGCAGATCACCTATCACGGTCCCGGCCAGATCGTCGCCTACCTGCTGCTCGACCTGCACCGGTGGAAAATCAACGTGCGCGAACTGGTCCGCCTGATGGAACGGGCCGTCATCGACCTGCTGGCCGAATACGGCGTCGCGGCAGAAGGCCGCGAAGACGCGCCCGGCGTATATGTCGGCGACGCCAAGATCGCCGCGCTGGGCCTCAAGATCAAGCATGGCTGCAGCTATCACGGCCTGTCGCTCAATGTGGACATGGACCTGTCGCCGTTCGACAACATCAACCCCTGCGGCTACGAAGGATTGCGCGTCACGCAATGCATCGAGCTCGGCATCACCATCCCGATGGAAGAACTGCAGGCGCAGCTCACGCAGAATCTGGTGCACGGTTTGCAGCGCCACCTCGACAGCAAGCGCCGGCTGGAACAGTGACCATCTCCCTCACGCCCTCGCTCACCAATGCAGTGCATCGGGCCGCTTGTTGGTGCAGCACTCCGCATCTCGCAACGCCACTCCCCGGCTAAGCTGTTGAAAAATAGCACTGCCCGATCTGGCATGCTGCTTGCTCATTCCCTGATTGAAAGTTGCATGGATAGGCTCTCTGCGACTTTCATGTGTCTCTTCCCACCTTTGGGCATCCTCCGGGATGCCCGTTTTTCATCGGACAAAGGACCCGTTCATGAATCGCAGCGATCTGATCATCAAACTGGCCGAGCAAACCCCGAACCTGCAAGCGAAAGATGTCGAGCTGGGGGTGCGCATCATCATCGAGCAATTGGCAACGACCATCGCCAACGGCAACCGGGTGGAGGTGCGCGGCTTTGGCAGCTTCGGCCTGAATTACCGCAAGCCGCGCAACGGACGCAACCCCAAGACAGGGGAAAAAATCGCCATCTCCGCCAAATACCATCCGCACTTCAAACCGGGGAAAGCGCTGAAGGAACTGCCTTGCCAGGAAGCGAAATGAAAAAAGCACATGCCCGATTGGTCGAGATTTTCTGCCGGCTGATGGAAAGCAGCATGCCCTTGATAACGGCCATCACGCTGGCCGATGCGATCAACCTGCCCGAATGATGCCCACCTCTCTTGGCTAGAACAGGCTCTGCTGCCCGCTCGCACTCGGCCTGATGAATCTCGACGTATCGAGCAGCACAGGCTCGCGATTGAAACCCAGGCGTTCGCACGCAAGGTGAAAACGTCTGGACAACAGCTGCGCAAACAGGCCCTGGCCGCTGAAGCGCGAACCAAACTCGGGATCGTTCTCGCGCCCGCCGCGCATTTCGCGCAAACGGCCCATCACATGCTCCGCCTTCAGCGGGTAATGCACGGCAAGCCAATCCTTGAACAAGTCTTTCAACTCGTACGGCAACCGCAACAAGGTATATGCCGTTGTGCGCGCACCGTGCTCGTATGCCGCCTGCAGCACGTTCTCCAGCTCCGCGTCGGTGAGGAAGGGAATCACCGGCGCGACCATCACCCCGCACGGCACGCCCGCCTCGTTCAGCCGTTCGATGGCCTGCAGCCGGCGGCGCGGCGAAGCGGCGCGCGGCTCCAGCTTGCGTGCCAGCTCGGCATCCAGCGTCGTGACAGAAATGAACACCTGCACCAGATCCTCGCGCGCCAACTGCGCCAGCAGGTCGATGTCGCGCTCGACCAGCGCCGACTTGGTGACGATGGAAAGCGGATGCCTGCACTCCGCCAGCACCGCCAGGATCTGCCGCGTGATCTTCCATTCGCGTTCGATCTGCTGGTAGGGATCGGTGTTGGATCCGAGCGCGATGGGTGAACATCGATAAGCGGGTTTCGCCAGCTCCGCGCGCAGCAGCGTTGCCGCCTCCGGCTTGGCAAACAGTTTCGTCTCGAAATCCAGTCCCGGCGAAAGATTCAGATAGGCATGCGAAGGCCGCGCATAACAATAGATGCAGCCATGCTCGCATCCGCGATAAGCGTTGAGCGAATGATCGAACGGCAGGTCCGGCGAAGCGTGGCGCTGGATCACGCATTTCGCCTTTTCCACCGTCACTGTCGTCCTGAAAGGCGGCAATTCTTCATCCGCCGCGCCCCAGCCATCATCGACACGCTCGCGCGCCACGTGCTCGAAGCGCCCCTCGATCTGCAGCGTCGCACCACGCCCTTTTGTTACTTTATGTTTCACCCGATCCTGCACCGCCGACAGTCTTGCCGGCGCCTCCCTATTCTTGACAAAGCAGAACGTTCGTTCTGTTTGCGACTATAGGGTGCACAGGAAGGCGATGTCAAACTGTATATGAATGGGATGCCGGTTCAGCCGCATATGCATCGGCACTGAGTGACGAGTAGATGGCAGGTTCAACAAACGACTCCAACTCGGCCATTGCGGTCATCGAGAACAAGAGCGTGTTACTTCCGCTTGTGCTCCAAAGCTGACCTCACTGAGGAACTGGCCGTTTTGACCTAGAATATTTGGCCGAGTATGCGTAGGATTCATGTCTCTCGGCATGCACCAACCGACTTAGGAGCACGTGCAATGGCAATCGCCCAAGACGTCCTTGAGACTGGACGCCAAGTCGCCGCAGTTCGCGCAGAAACGCTTTCAGCTACCTTACGAGCGGGAATCGAAGGGTACGTCGGCTGGCCGTACAAGGTAGCGTCTGCCAGCATTGTCGATGCCGACGGCACGGTGTCGGACACGTTTGCAGCAATCGTGTACGCGGCGAAGGAAAAGTCGCCGGCTGCGGCTTCTGCGCAAATACCGGCGGATTCGGCCGCAGTCGTTGTTGACGCGACCGACTGCCTGACGATAGACACCTTCCGGACGGCTTACGCGCGCATTGCACGCGCGAAGCGGCTGAAGAAATCGCCAGCACCGAAGCTGGATACGCCGACGACGACCGTAACACTCGGCGTGATCTACGCTCAGAGGTCGGATTTGCCGCTAGAGGCTTTTGCCGAAGAGCTTGAGCGGCTCAACGCCGCGACTTCGAGCAGGGAATGGCCCGACATGATCGTCGTTGCCTCGATGGGTGCTATCCAGTATGCGGCGCAGTTCCCTGGAGAGCCGCTGAGCGGCGACTATCTTCCGCCGGCAGAAGGTGCGCTCAACAACTACATACCGGCGGTCTATGTCGTGATCGTCCTGAGACCGACGGGCACGTCCACCTTTAACAAGATGATGTCTTTTGTTGTCGCGCACCTTGGCATCTTCTCGCCGGGCGCGAAGCTTTCCCACTTCTCCGAATTTCTGGACGGCGTACCGAAGACGGCTGTGGTGATGTCCGGCTATCAGTACGACCTCAAGGGCAACCTAAAGCCCGTTCCACGCAATCAGTACCAAGACCGCTTTGTGCCGGCTCCGCCGTTCCAGATCACAGACCGGCGCGGGCAACACTTGGCCACGATTCAACTTATCCCATGGCAGGACGGAGGCACGATACTTCTTAAGGGTAAGTTGCCACTGCTCGGCCTGCTGCCGTTCTTCGGGAGGCAGGACATACTGAGGGCCGGAGTTGTCACCCGGCCGGACGACTTGCAAATCTCGTATGTCCTACCAATTACCCCGGCAGATTTCGGCGAGATGCTGTCTCGGTTTCAGCAACAGTCAAACATGAAGGTAAAGCAGCCCCAGAGTCAGTGGATCGTTCAGAAGCTCTCCGACGAGGGCTCGGCGTCGCCCTTCATGGCGCGTCTGTTCATGGGCCTTATGCGGCTGCGCGACGCCGTTTATTCCGATCCTGTGGCACGCGAAAGCTTCGACAAGGCTTTTGACTTCGTCCCCACTTCGCTGTTCGCAGCACGAACGACGGCTAAGGAAATATCGGAGCTCTGGGTTGGTCACGCGCGCAAAGTTGCCACCGGGGTAGTCGTGCGTCGGCAAGGTGTGGCAATCCACATTGACGAGAATATCGACAAGGAACTCCGGAAGCAGGTGGAGCACTTTCTTAACAACGCCGCGCGCGTCATCAAGCAAGGCATGCAGGGACTCACGGCGCAGCTTGGCGTAGACATCGGCTTCATGTTCAAGCAGCAATCTGCCTTTGCACGCGGTATTGCGGCACTGAAGGCATCCGATCCGCTGTTGGCAGATTATCTTGAGAAGAGTCGGCAGACGTGGTCAGAGCTGCTTATCAAAAGTCGGAACGACCTGGAGCATAACAACTGGTCCTTGCCACGCGTCACGTATGACACCTCAGGCGCGAATATCGTTGCAGTCGAGCCCCTCGTCGCCGGCCAGCCAGTCACGGAATTTGCACAAGCGATGCTTGATCGCGTGTGCTGTTTTGTTGAGGAAGTGACTGCACATTGCATACAACAAAAGATGGCGGCGCCGATTACCATCACGGAAATCCCGTTGTCGGAGCGTCGTTCGGAAGCGCCCGAGCGCTTCCAACTCACTCTTGCCGTAGGCGGCCAGCCTCGCTGGAATATTTCCTACCACTCCTCTTCGTTCGAAGAGGTGTAAGAGCGGGCAATGCGTTGAAGTCGCATCGCCCATCCACGAATCGTCAATGTCCGCACTTGGCACATAGCGGAAGTGGCGCGCACCTATCCGGAATTTCCGCATTGGCCGAATAGCAGGCCACATGGCGCACCCGTCTTGCATGCTGCTCACTGCCACTCGGACAGCCGGTCATTACACCACTTCGCTCAGAACCCCATCCGCGAACACCAGCGCGCAGCGCACCTGCCTGCCTTCATACACCGATTGCATTGCCGATTGATATTCCAGCATCTGCGCACGGTAGCGTGCCGTGCTTTCGCTATCGCCCAGCTTGTAATCCAGCACCCACACCTCATCGTCGAATTCCACCAGGCGGTCGATGCGCTTGAGCTCGCCCTGCGCATTGATGTAGGGCATCTCGTTGCAGGCAGTGCGGTATTGCCGGGCATCGAAGAAGCGCGCGAGCCGGGGCAGCGCGAGCAGATGCAGGGCTTGCTGCCAGAGTGACTCGATCTCTTCGGCGGGGATGGAGAGGCGCTGTTGCAGTTCGGCCTTGTCCGCCACTCCATCCGTCAAATGCTGCAGCAAGCCGTGCAGCCAGATGCCGCGCTGTTGTTGCGGTGTATTGCGGGCGGCGCGTTTCCCGGTGGGCATGACGGAAGGAAGAGTTGCCGTTCGGGCTGCATCCGCAGGGAGCAGGCCATGGCTGTAAGACGCATGTGCCATGCGGCCACGATCTGCCGGCGTGTGCAGGACGAGCGGATTCAACGTTTCCTGCTGGCCAACCACCGCCGCAATGCGTTCATACCAGGTCTGCGTCTTGTTCTCCCTGCCTCCCTTGCTGCCGCTGACTATCAGCGCCTGCTGCGCGCGGGTCATGGCGACATAGAGCAGGTTCATTTCTTCGCGCGCCTGCTGTGCTGCGTCCTGCTCGAACAGCGGCGCGCGTTTCTTGCCGCGCGAAGCCTGGTCGGCATAGAGCGAGAAATGTACTGGCCGCTCGGCATGCAGCGGCCAGTCGAGCAGCACATCGTGGTCGTCCCTGGCTTTCTTGTCCGCATTCGCATCCAGCAGCCAGACGATGGGCGCTTCCAGGCCCTTCGATTCGTGCACGGTATAGATGCGTACCGCATTGCCGGCCGTGCCGAGCCTGCCTTCGTCCGGCGCGTCGTCGGGGCTGTCGCGCAGTTCGCCCAGTTCCTGCAGGAAGCGCGGCAGGCTGGGATAGCGGCCCGCATCCACGCTCAACGCGATCTCCATGAACGCATTGAGGTTGGCGGCAACCTTGGCACGCATCTCCGGCGGCAGCACGGCGGTGTAGCGCGCGATCACCTCGCCCTCGAAATAGACGCGATCGAGCAGGTCATGCACCGGGAGCTTGTCTGCCAGCGCAAGCCAGTTCCGCAACAACCCGGCAGCGCGTTGCAGGGCCGGCGACGGCTCGACAAGCTGTTGCAGGCATTGCCACCATGAAGTTCGAGCGCCGGGCGCCGGGGGCGGCGCAACGATCTCCGCGCCACACTCGCCACTCGGCACTCCGAACCCGGTACTGCTTTTCGCCAGTCGCATCAGGTCGGCATCGCTGCAGGCAAAGATCGGCGTGCGCAGCACTTGCGCCAGCGCCAGGTCGGCGAAGGGCGTGATGAGGAACATCAGCAGCGCCTGGATATCCGCAGCCTCCAGCGTATCGAGCAGGCCGCCGCGGCGCGAGCTGATGAAGGGAATGTGTTTTGCGCGCAATGCCTCTTCATACACCTGCAGGTGGGTGCGGCTGCGCACCAGCACCATGATGTCGCCGTAAGTGGCGCGCCGCTCTTCTCCTCCGTCGCTCACAGCCCAGTCGCCGACGATGGTCTGCAGCAACGCCGCCAGCTGTTCGGCCTCCTGATGGCGCGCACCGTCTTCGGCTTCAGCCCTTTTCACAGTGAGCGGATCGCGCAAGGCAAGCGTGCTGCTTTCTGCCGCATCCTCTTCCTTTGCCTCCACGGCGGCCAGCGGCAACACCATCACATGGCCCGGCAGGTCGCGCTGGAAAGTCTGATGCTCGACAAACTCGAAGCCGTCCGGCTGTTCGCGGAACACGGCATTCACCGCGTCCACCACCGGCTGCGCATTGCGGCGCGTCAGGCTGTTGCCCAGCGTCGCCGCGCCGAAATGCGCCTTGAGGTATTCGCGCGCCACGCCGAACAGGCGCGCATCGGCGCGACGAAAGCGGTAGATGGATTGTTTTGGGTCGCCCACGACGAACACGGTGGGCTGCGTCTCGACCGCCACGGCCGCGTCGAACCAGGCGCGCAGGATCTGCCACTGCAGCGGGTTGGTGTCCTGGAACTCGTCCAGCAGCACGTGGCGATAACGGCTGTCGAGCTTGTATTGCATGGTCTCGGCATGCTCGCTCTGCTGCAGCAGACGGCACAGCTGCCACTCCAGATCGGAGAAGTCCATCTGCTGTTTTTGCGCCTTCAATGCCTGGTAGCGCTCGAGGAAGGCGATGCCGCAATGCAGCACCGCCTCGTTCAGGCGATAGGCCTGCTGCTCGGCGAGCGCGTCGCGCACCGCCTGCAGGCGGGATTGCAGCACGTCCCGCGCACGGCAATGCGCATCCTGATCCTGCAGTTTTGTCGGCTTCAACGCCTTCGGTTCGCCCTTTGCCGTGAACAACAGTTCCCACAGCCGCTCGAAACGCTCTTCCTGCGCCGAGTCGGTCCACGCCTGCTCCAGCTCGCTCGCCTGCTTTTTCTGCGTATCGGTCCCGCTGGCGAGTTGCAGCGTGAAATCGAACAGCGCATCGCGGCTGTCGCTGTGCGCATGCCAGGCTTCGACCGGATCGCTGTCCATGTCCACCGCGAGCTCGTCGAGCAGGTTCTCCAGCGCGAACGTCAGCATCCCGTCCGATCCCTGGGTATAGGCCCACCATTCCGCGCGCTTGGCGAGGAAGTTGAACAGCAGTTTGCGCGTGTTGCTCAGCCCGCATTCGCCAAACAGCCACTGCATGTTCTGCGCCTCCGGGCTGTCCGGTTGCTTGCGCATCTGTTCCAGCAGCTCTTCCCAGGCTTCTTCCTGCTCGCTGCCTGCACGCTCCAGCAGGCTCATGCCCTGCATCACGTCGGCGTTCAGCGGGGCGCGCTGCATGACCTGCATGAACCAGCCGTGGAAGGTGCTGATGGTGATGCCCGGTTGCGCCAGCAGCACGCTGCCGTACAGGCTGCGCGCGCGCTGCAGTTGCGCGGCGTCCGGTTCCTCCACGCCGCGCTCGGCCAGGAAACGCCGCACCGCATCGTCCTCGCCCATCGCCAGGTCGCGCAGCCACTGCTGCAGCCTCGCCTGCATCTCCTGCGCCGCCTTGCGCGTGAAGGTGATGGCCAGTATCTGCGACGGCTGCGCACCGTCCAGCAGCAGGCGCACGATACGCGACACCAGCAGCCAGGTCTTGCCGCTGCCGGCGCAGGCCTCGACCACGACGCTGCGCTTGGGATCGAGGGCGGTATGGCCGGTCATAACCACTCCCCCTTGCGGCAGACGCCGCGCATCTCGCAATGCATGCATGCCTGGTCGATGCCGTTCGCGGGCAGACCCGCTCCGCCGCGCATGCGTTTCATCACCTGCACCAGGCGCTCGGCATTGAGCTGCGCCAGTTGCGCGACATCGTGCGCCGGCGCGACCGTCTTCACCTTGCCGCCCTCGATGCTGACGAACGACGCATCATCGGTTTCGTGCGCATAGGCGTAGCAGGCGAGCTGCACGTCCTCGCCCGGCTCGCGCAGTTTGTGGCGCAGGATCTGGTCGCCCTGCGTCTTGTAATCCAGCACGCGGATCGCCTGCTCCCGGACATCGAGCCGGTCGATGCGCCCGCGCAGTTGCACGCCGTCCAGCTCGATTGAAAATGCGCTCTCCGCCTCGGCATAGCGCCAGCTCTGCGCCTCGTTCTCGGCCTGCCAGGCGAGATAGGCCGGCAGCGAGCGGTACCAGCGCGCCAGCCAGGCGCGCGCCGCGAAGTCCTGCTGCAGCAGGTCGGCGAACACATCCTCGCTGATGCGGCGCAGCGCGGCCTCCATCTCCGCCGCGTCATGCCCCCCGACTTGCCGATAGCGCTCGTGGAAGCGCTGCAGGATGCCGTGCACGCGCTCGCCGTAGTCGCGCTTTTCGATGGCTTCCTGCACTTCGTCCAGCTCGTTCAGGCGCAGGATGTAGCGCGCATGGAACTGGTAGGGACAGGCGACCAGGCTGTTGTATGCGCTGATGGAAACCTTCGCGGGCACCGCCTCCGCCGCCACGCTCGGGGCAGGCTGGGCCGCCTGCGACAGTTCGACGCGATGCGCATCCTCCGCCGCCAGGCAGGCAAGCAACTCCGCCTCGCTGCGGCCGTCGCCGTGCGCGCGCTGATGCTCGTCGCGCAATATCTGCAGGTAAGGGCTGAGCAGCCCGTGTTCGCCGTTCTTGTCCTTCTGCCAGGTGACCAGCACGCAATCGTTGAGCGCCAGCAGCCCGAGCAGGTCGTGGTGTTGCCTTGCCGCGTGCGAGCCGCGCGTGGGCAGGTCGAGCGCCGCACGCACGGTATCGTTGAACCAGCGCCCGCCATTTGCAGCACTGGGCAGGTGGTCGGCATCGCATCCCAGCAGCAGCACGGCATCGAATGCACGCCAGCGCGTGGCCGCGAGGTGGGTGAAGCGCACTGTGCTGTCGATGCTGCTGTCGCGGTAGGTTTGCGTATCGAGTTGCTGGGCCAGCCAGCGCCGCCATTCTGCAAAACGATAACTGCCCGCGTCCCCCGCCAGTTCACGCTGCCATGTCTCCAGTGCGAGCAGCAACTGCCTCCCTGCATCGTCCTGTTGCAACCCGGCATCGACGCCCAGCACGCGCAGGCTTGCCTGCAACGCCAGCAGCCATCCGGCCAGCGTTTTTTTCCGGTTCTGCTCCAGCAGCGCGGCAGCCTGGCGTAGCCGCACGAGCAGTTGCAGCAACGTCGTCTCGTGCCCGGCGAGATCGATGAATTTCTCCAGGCCGGCCACTATCCCCTGTTTGCGCAGCAATTGTTCAAGCTGGTACACCGCCGACTTGCGCTCGGAGGCCGTTAGGTCGGCGAAGATGAATGGGGATTTGAGCAGGTCGAGCAGGTCGCGATGATAGAAATCGCTCTGCAGCGAAGTGAGCCAGCGGTCCAGCACCGTGCTGACCGACAGCGTGGCGAAGGTCCAGCCGGTCTCGTCCGCCACCAGCACCTCGGCCCGCTCCAGCAACGCCCGCATGCGCCTTGCCACCACGCGGTCCTGCGCCACGATGGCGATGTCGCGCTTGCCCGCGGCCAGCCAGCGGCGCACCTGCATGGCGGCGGCGCGGGCTTCCTGTTCCAGAGAAGTGGCGGCGAAGAACAGCGGCGCACCGACCTGCGCCTCCATCTCGCGCAGGTCGAACACCGTCACTGCCGCACGTTGCGCATATTCGTCGAGGAAGCGTTGTTCCAGCGCATCCCAGTCGGAGGTGCGCAGCACATACAGCGGACGATCGGCCTGTTGGGCCAGCCTGGCCAACTGCTGCTGATAGACCCGCGCCTGATCCGATTCGGTGCCGGCCTGCATCGCGTGCCACAGCTCGAACACCAGCCTCGCTTCCAGCTGCAGCGTGCTGTTCTGCCGCGCCTGGTAGGCCTGCTGCACGAGGGCGGCGAAGGATTCGGCATCGCCCGGCAGCTCATGCAGGGAATGCGTCAGTTCGTCGAACAGCTTGAGCAGTTCCTGCGTCATGCTCCACAGGTCGGCCTGTTCGAACCATTTCGATTTGCGCAGCTGCTGGTACAGCAGGGCGCTGCGCTGGCTGTCCGCCACGACAGGCGTGTCGAGACGGACGCTTTGCGCCCAGGCGTTGAGCGTGACCATCTGCGGCAGCAGCAGGGCAGGCCGCTGCGCGCCCCGCATCAGCGCCTGCGCCAGCGGCTGCGCGGCATGGTAGTTAGGCAGCAGGATGGTGACGCCGCGCAGGTCGGGCGCGGGGTGCGCAGTAAGGATGCGCTGTGCGATGCGGTCGAAATAGGTGCCGGAAACGCTCACCGCTTCAGCAGATGGAGCTTGTCTTTCACATGAAGCCATTCATCCGCATCGGCCGGCGCATCCTTCTTCTCGACGATGGGCTTCCAGAGCTTGGCCAACTCTGCGTTGAGCTTGATGAAATGGACCTGATCCGCCGGCACATCGTCCTCGGCAAAGATCGCGTTTGCCGGGCATTCCGCCACGCACAGCGTGCAGTCGATGCACTCGTCCGGATCGATGACCAGGAAGTTCTCGCCCTCGCGGAAACAGTCCACCGGACACACTTCCACGCAATCGGTGTATTTGCAGCGTATGCAATTCTCGGCAACGACGTATGCCATATCCCCTCCCCTATTTCGCCAGTCCGTGCAGCCAATGCAGGTAGAGCCGATCCGCCACCCGGTGAAGTCCGGGCAATTTGTCGCGCATCTGCGCCTGCATCGTTGCGGCCGATTGTACTGCCGGACTGTGCAGATTGGCAGCGATCTCGTCCGCCCCGTTCTCGCACCAGTCGCGGATCATCTGCTCGGTCATCTCGACATGGCATTGCATGCCGAGGTGCTTGCCGATGGCATAGGCCTGATTGGCGCAATGGGGACTGGAAAGCAACAGCTCTGCCCCCGGCGGCAGCGAGAAGGTCTCGCCGTGCCAGTGGAAGGAATCGAACTCGCGGATATCGCCGAACCACTCGCGCGCCGTGGCACTTTCCGCCACCGTCACCCTGCCCCAGCCCAGTTCCTTCACCGGATTCTTCGTCACCACCCCGCCCAGCGCCTTGGACATCAACTGCCCGCCGAGGCAATGGCCCAGCAAGGGGATATCCCGGGCATGGGCAGCGTGGATCAGCGCCAACGCCCTGGGTATCCACGGCAGGTCGTCGTTGACGCTCATCGGCCCGCCCATGAACACCAGGCCGGAGAATGCCGCGGCATCCGCCGGCACCGCTTCGCCCTGGTCGATGTGGATCATCTGCCACGGAATGGCATGCTCGGTGAGGAATAGCGCGAAGTGGCCTGCGCCTTCGGTGGGGGAGTGGCGGAAGATGGCGACGGGTTTCATGGCATCGATGGATACATCAGATTGTTTTCAACCAAGCTGCAAGTCCAGCCGCCGGAACAACCTCAACATCAGGCGCAAGCGGATAGACGCATTCAACTGGCGCGACAACACAAGCCCGCTCCAGGTCTAGGTCGTTTTTCGCCGACCAAAAGCCTTTGCTCAATGCCGGGGCGCTGGAAAATTTAACCTCGAACCCGATCCTGCGTTTTCCTCGTTCGGCGACGATGTCCATTTCCGCCCCGCTTGCTGTGCGGTAAAACGAAAGCTGCCACTGCGGCCCGAGCAGTTGGGCGATTTGTTCGAGCGCCCAGCCTTCCCAGGAGGGGCCAACGACAGGATGTCCGGCCAGCTCATCCAGGCTCTGGATACTGAGTAACGCATGCAATATGCCGCTGTCCCGCAGATAAACCTTGGGTGATTTCACCAGCCGTTTGCCCAGATTTGCCTGCAAAGGCGGCAGGCGTCGCAGCATGTAGGTCGCTTCCAGAATATCCAGATAATGCTGAACCGTGGGCGCGGAGGTGCCAAAACTTGATGCGAGGCGCGATGCATTCCAGAGTTGACCATGCAGGTGGGCAAGCATTTGCCAGAAGCGGCGAAGTGTTGCGCCCGGTACGCGAATGCCGAATGAGGGAATGTCCCGCTCCAGATGGGTGGCGATGAAAGATTCGCGCCATGCAAAAGAAGCGTCTTCGGTTTGAGCAAGCCAGCTCAGCGGGTAGCCCCCGCGCAACCAGAAATTCTGCAACTCGGCATGATCAACCTGAACCTCACTGATATCGAACGGCGCAAGCTCGCGGAAAGCAATGCGGCCTGCCAACGATTCCGAAGCCTGCCGCAACAACTGGGGGGATGCCGAACCCAGCAGCAAAAACCTGCCCGGCCTGCGGTTATCGTCGATCAATGCGCGCAACACCGCAAACAGTTCGGGCTGGCGCTGTATCTCGTCCAGTATGACCAGCCGATCACCCTGCCGCGACAGGAAGAGTTCAGGATCGGCCAGCTTGGCTAGATCGGAAGGCCGCTCCAGATCAAGGCGGATCGCACCCTGCTGCATATCCGCGATGATTCTGGCCAGCGTAGTCTTGCCAGCCTGCCTGGGGCCAAGCAGCGCCACTGCCGGAAATTCAGCCAGCGCACACATCACATCGGGAAGGAGGCGGCGATTAATCATTGCCGCATATTAAATGGCTATCTTTTATTTTGCAAGGTTGAGGCCATCGCATGAAACAGTGCGAAGTGGCAGCGCCTTCGGTGGGGACATAGAAATAACCTTATCTGGCAACGCCAAATTTGTCCATATATCGGTCATGGCTATATATGATTGACGGGCAACTTTGAGAGTAGCTGGTTTAGGTTGGCCTGATTCTCCAGCCCGCACACCTCAAATGAAAACGGACATCCCAAGATGCCCGTTTCCTTTCCAACATCCAACCCTCACCTCACTCAGGCGCTCATCTCCAACATCAGCTGGTTCATGCGCTTGACGAAGCTGGCCGGGTCGTCGAGCTGGCCGCCTTCGGCCAACAAGGCCTGGTCGAACAGCACCGCCGCCCAGTCGTCGAAGCGTTTCTCCTCGCCCTTCAGCCGTTGCACCACCGGGTGGTTCGGATTGATCTCGAGGATGGGTTGCGAGGTGGGGGCCTTCTGCCCTGCTGCCTTCATCAGGCGCGCGAGGTTGCCGCTCATGTCATGCTCGTCGACCACCAGGCAAGCGGGGCTGTCGGTGAGGCGATGTGTGATGCGCACTTCCTTCACTTTATCCGCGAGGCTGGTCTTGATCTTCTCGGTGAGCGGCTTGAATTCATCGGCCTGCTTTTCCTGTTCCTTCTTCTCGGCCTCGTCTTCCAGCGAACCCAGATCGAGGCCGCCCTTGGCAACGGAGGCGAGCTGCTTGCCTTCGAATTCGAACAAGTTGCCCACCAGCCATTCGTCCACGCGGTCGGAGAGCAGCAGCACTTCGATGCCTTTCTTGCGGAACACTTCGAGGTGCGGGCTGTTCCTGGCGGCGTTGAAGCTGTCGGCGGTGACGTAGTAGATCTTTTCCTGGCCATCCTTCATGCGGGCGATGTAGTCCTTGAGCGAGACGGTCTGCTCGGCGGTGTCGGCCTTGGTGGTGGCGAAGCGCAGCAGTGCGGCGATCTTGTCCTTGTTGGCGAAGTCTTCGCCCACGCCCTCTTTCAGCACCTGGCCGAATTCGCCCCAGAATCTGGCGTATTTCTCCTTGTCATTCTCCGCCATGTCGGCCAGCAGGCCCAGCACCTTGCCGGTGCAGCCCTTGCGGATGGCTTCGATGTCCTTCGACTCCTGCAATATCTCGCGCGAGACATTCAGCGGCAGGTCTGCGCTATCCACCACGCCGCGCACGAAGCGCATGTATTGCGGCATCAGCTGCTCGGCGTCGTCCATGATGAACACGCGGCGCACGTAGAGCTTGATGCCGTGGCGTGCCTGACGGTCGTAAAGGTCGAACGGGGCATGGCCGGGGATATACAGCAGCTGGGTGTATTCCTGTTTGCCTTCGACGCGCGCGTGGGTCCACGCCAGCGGGTCATCATAGTCGTGGCCGACGTGTTTGTAGAATTCCTTGTACTGTTCTTCGGTGATCTCGTTTTTGGATTTGGTCCACAGCGCCGAAGCCTGGTTGACGGTCTCGTCCTCGTCGGTGGTGACATAGCCGCCGTCCTTCCACTCATCCTTCTTCATCAGGATGGGCTGGACGATGTGATTGGAATATTTCTTGATGATCTCGCGCAGTTTGTAACCGGCAAGCAGGTCGTCCTGGCCTTCGCGCAGGTGCAGGGTGATCTCGGTGCCGCGCGCGGCCTTTTCCACCATCTCGACGGAGAACTCGCCGCCGCCGTCCGATTCCCAGCGCACGCCCTGGTCGGCCTTCTCGCCCGCGCGGCGGGACAGCACGGTGACCCTGTCCGCCACGATGAAGGCGGAGTAGAAGCCCACGCCGAACTGGCCGATCAGGTGGGCGTCTTTCTTCTGGTCGCCGGAGAGCTTGCTGAAGAAATCGCGCGTGCCGGATTTGGCGATGGTGCCGAGGTTGGCGATCACTTCGTCGCGGCTCATGCCGATGCCGCTGTCGCTGATGGTGAGCGTGCGGGCTTCTTTGTCGAAGCTGACGCGGATGCCGAGGTCGGACTGGTTCTCGTACAGCGCATCGTTGTGCAGCGCCTCGAAGCGCAGCTTGTCGCAGGCGTCGGACGCGTTGGAAATCAGTTCTCGCAGGAAAATCTCGCGGTTGGAATACAGCGAGTGGATCATCAGGTGCAGCAGCTGTTTGACTTCGGTCTGGAAGCCCAGCGTCTCGCGGCTGGCGGTGGTGGTTTCGGTCATTTTTTATCTCCTGTTGCGAAGTGGTTTGACGACGCGGAGGGAGATGGGGATGGTTGGGAGAATTTCAAGGGGAGACTGGAGGCGGGGCAAAACCTGAGCCCCCTGAATCCCGCATCCCGAACCCTATTCTTTGGTTTTGTCCCGTTCGATCAGGGCGTAGGCCGAATGGTTATGGATCGACTCGAAATTCTCGGATTCCACGACGTAAGCATCGATGCGCTCATCCGCATTCAGCACGGCCGCCACGTCGCGCACCATGTCCTCGACGAACTTCGGATTGTCATAGGCGCGTTCGGTGACGAACTTCTCGTCGGGACGCTTCAGCAGGCCGTACAGCTCGCTCGACGCCTGTTCTTCGGCAACCCGCACCACCTCTTCGATCCAGACCGAGCGCTTGGTGCGCACGGTGATGGTGACATGAGAACGCTGGTTGTGCGCGCCGCGTTCGGAGATTTCCTTGGAGCATGGGCACAGGCTGGTGACCGGGATCTGCACCTTCATGGTGAAGCGGTACTTGCCCTCGACGATCTCGCCGATGAACGTGACATCGTAATCGAGCAGGCTCTGCACGCCCGACACCGGCGCGGTCTTGTTCACGAAATACGGGAAAGCCATCTCGATATAGCCGGACCTGGCCTCCAGTTTGTCCGTCATCTCGCGCAGGATGCTCTCGAACGATTCGACCGTGATCTCGCGCCCGTGCTGGTTGAGTATCTGCACGAAGCGGGACATGTGCGTGCCCTTGAAGTTGTGCGGCAGGTGCACGTACATGTTGAAAGTCGCGATGGTGTGCTGCACCCCCACGCTCTTGTCGCGGACAACGACGGGATGACGGATGCTCTTGATGCCGACCTTGTTGATCGCCAGCTGGCGGGTGTCTGCACTGTTTTGCACATCGGCGATGGGTGTGACGGCATTCATGTCGAATTCTCCGTGTTAGGTCAGGGGAGGAATTATACCCAATGCCCGACTATTATTGTCGGGAAATATTATCCGGCCAGCTTTTCCCGGATGGAACGGGCGATGCCCGCCGCATCCAGGCCGCAATCGGCCAGCATCCGGGCTGGATCGCCCTGTTCCAGGAACTCGTCCGGCAGGCCCAGGTGCAGCATGGCCGCAACGATGCCGTGCCGGGCCAGGCATTCGGCCACCGCGCTGCCGGCCCCGCCCTGAATGGCGTTCTCTTCCACGGTGACCAGCAGCGCATGCTCGCGCGCGAGCTGCTGCACCAGTTCCTCGTCCAGCGGTTTGACGAAGCGCATGTTGACGACGGTGGCATCGAGCTGGTCGGCCGCCTGCAGCGCGGGCGCCAGCATGGAACCGAACGCCAGGATGGCGACCTTGCCACCCTTGCGCCGCACCTCGCCCTTGCCCACCGCGATCGCCTGCAGGTCCTTGCGCACTGTCACGCCGGGCCCTGTTCCGCGCGGATAACGCACTGCGGTGGGCGTGTCGAGATGGAACGCCGTGCTCAGCATCTGCCGGCATTCGTATTCATCCGCCGGCGCCATCACCGTCATGTTGGGGATGCTGCGCAGATAGCTCAGGTCGAAGCTGCCCGCATGCGTGGCGCCGTCGGCGCCGACCAGGCCGCCGCGGTCGATGGCCAGCACGACCGGCAGGTTCTGGATGGCGACATCGTGGATGAGCTGGTCGTAGGCGCGCTGCAGGAAGGTCGAGTAGATCGCCACCACCGGCTTGAATCCGTCGCAGGCGAGGCCGGCCGCGAAGGTGAGCGCATGCTGCTCGGCGATACCCACATCAAAATAGCGCTGCGGGAATTTCGCGGCGAACTCGACCATGCCGGAGCCTTCGCACATCGCCGGGGTGACGCCGACCAGGCGCGCATCCTGTGTCGCCATGTCGCACAGCCATTCGCCGAACACCTGCGTATAAGTCAGCTTGCTGCTGGGCTTGGGCGTGATGCCCTGGTTCGGGTCGAACTTGCCGACGCCGTGATACAGCACGCAATCGTCCTCGGCCTGCGGGTAGCCTTTGCCCTTCTGCGTGACGATATGCAGGAACTGCGGCCCTTCCAGCTTGCGGATGTTGCCCAGCGTCTCGACCAGCACATCCAGGTCGTGCCCGTCGATGGGGCCGATGTAGTTGAAGCCGAACTCCTCGAACAGGGTGCCCGGCGTGACCATGCCCTTGACGTGCTCTTCGGCCCGTTTGGCGAACTCCAGCACCGGCGGCATGCCTTTCAGGATCTTCTCGCTGCCGCGCCGCATCGCCGCATAGAAACGGCCGGACATCAGCTTGGCCAGATAGTTGTTGAGTGCGCCGACCGGGCGCGAGATGGACATGTCGTTGTCGTTGAGGATGACCAGCAGGTTCGCATCCATCGCCCCGGCATTGTTCAGCGCCTCGAAGGCCATGCCGCCGGACATCGCGCCGTCGCCGATGATGGCGACCGAGCGGTTGTCCTTGCCGGCCAGCCGCGACGCCACCGCCATGCCCAGCGCAGCGGAGATCGACGTGCTGGAATGCCCGGTGCCGAAAGCATCGTATGGGCTTTCGCTGCGCTTGGGGAATCCGGCGATGCCGTCCTGCATGCGCAGGGTGCTCATCGCCGCGCGGCGTCCGGTGAGTATCTTGTGCGCATAGGTCTGATGGCCGACATCCCATACCAGCCGGTCTTCCGGCGTGTTGTAGATGTAGTGCAGCGCGACGGTCAGTTCCACCGTACCGAGATTGGATGAAAGATGGCCGCCGGTCTTGCTGACCGATTCGATCAGGAAGGCGCGCAGTTCGTCCGCCAGTTGCGGCAATTGCCCACGTTCCAGCTTGCGCAGGTCGTCCGGGGTATCGATGGTCTGGAGCAATGGGTACATCAGAACTTTCTCATCACGATGAAATCGGCCAGTTCGCGCAACCGCCGGGCTTCCGCGCCGAATCCGGCCAGCGCCTCCAGCGCATCGCCATGCAGGTCTGCCGCCATCTTCCTGGCCGCCTGCACACCCAGCAAGGTCACATAGGTCGGCTTGTCGTTGTCGGCATCCTTGCCGGCAGTCTTGCCCAGGGTGGCGGTATCGGCCTCGCTGTCGAGGACGTCGTCCACCACCTGGAACGCCAGCCCGACGCACTTGCCATAACGGTCGAGCTGATCGAGCTGTGCCTGGTGCAGGGTGCCGCAATGGGCACCGAGCAGAATGGCGGCGCGGATCAACGCGCCGGTCTTGTATATGTGCATCTGCTCCAGCTCGGGCAGTGCCAGCTGCTTGCCCACGCTGGCCAGGTCGATGGCCTGGCCGCCCGCCATGCCGCGCGAGCCGCTTGCTACCGCCAGCAATTTCACCATCTGCAATTGTTTGGCCGCATCGTCGCTCAGCCGGTGCTCGGACAACAGCTGGAACGCCAGGCTTTGCAATGCGTCACCCACCAGCAGTGCAGTCGCTTCATCGTATTCGACATGGCAGGTCGGCTTGCCGCGGCGCAGCACGTCGTCGTCCATGCAGGGCATGTCGTCATGCACCAGCGAATAGGCATGGATCAGTTCAACCGCGGCGGCGGCGATCTCGACGCGCTCGACGGTCGCCCCCGCCAGCTCACCGGCCGCATAGGCCAGCAAGGGGCGCACGCGCTTGCCGCCTTCCAGCACGCTGTAGCGCATGGCGGCATGCAGGCGCTGCGGCAGCACATCGGCCTGCGGCAGCAGTCGCATCAATACCTCTTCAAAGCGGGATTGGCGGGCGGAAACCCAGGAGGAGAAATCGGGCATCATCGATCTGCGCCGGCATCGCCGGGTACGGAGAAATCCTTGAGCGTCCCTTCTTCCAGCACGCGCACCTGCTGCTGTGCCTCGTCCAGACGCGTGCGGCAGAACGACAACAGTTCGGCGCCGCGCTTGTAGGCCGCCAGCGAATCTTCCAGCGTCAGCTTGCCGGATTCCATCTCCGCCACCACCTGTTCCAACTCTGCCAGCGCCGCCTCGAAATTCTGTGTCTTGCCGGATTTTGCCGCCATCTCGATTCCCATACACGTCAATTTTGCGTAAGGGCGGCATTTTACCCAAGCCCCCGACGCAGAGCCAATTTTTATTGCCCCCCCCTCGAATTTCGGGGACAATCCCACCCCCCTGAAAATCGTATTCACAGAAAGAGTGGGTATGTCCGAAATCGCCAAACCGCAACAGTTCGCCCCGGTATCTGCGCAGCCACCATTGAGCTGGTATTTCGATCCGAAAGTGCTGGAGATCGAGCAGCGCGTGCTGCTCGATGCAGGGCCGAAATACGTCGGGCACGAATTGATGGTACCCAACCTCGGCGACTATCACGTGGTCGAATGGATGGACAAAGCCAAGATGCTGGTGCGCAACGAGGGGGGCGTCGAGCTGCTGTCCAACATCTGCCGCCACCGCCAGGCGACCATGCTGGAAGGACGCGGCAACGCGAAGAACATCGTGTGTCCGCTGCATCGCTGGACATACAAGACCAGCGGCGAGTTGATCGGCGCTCCGTACTTTCCCCACAACCCCTGCCTGCACCTGAACAAGACCCCGTTGCAAAAATGGAACGGGCTGCTGTTCGCGGGGAAACGCGACATCGCCAGGGATCTGGCGACCATGCCGGCCTTCAAGGAGATCGACTTTTCCGGCTACATGTTCGATCGCGTCGAAGTGGATGAATACAACTTCAACTGGAAGACGTTCATCGAGGTCTATCAGGAAGACTACCATGTCGTGCCGTTTCATCCCGGCCTTGGCCAGATGGTCGACTGCGACGATCTGAAATGGGAATTCGGCGAGCAATACAGCGTGCAGACCGTGGGCATCCACAGGGATCTGCGCAAACCCGGCAGCGCCGTGTACGGAAAATGGTCTGAGCAGGTATTGCGCTACAACAAGGGCGAACTGCCCAAGTACGGCGCGATCTGGCTGACTTACTACCCCAACATCATGGTCGAGTGGTACCCGAACACGCTGGTGGTGAGCACCGTGGTGCCGCGCGGCACCGATGCCTGCACCAATATCGTGGAGTTCTACTATCCGGAGGACATCGTGCTGTTCGAGCGCGATTACATCGAAGCGGAGAAGAAGGCCTACCATGAGACTGCGGTGGAAGACGACATCATCTGCATGCGCATGCACCAAGGCCGCCGTGCCCTGTACAGGCAAGGCATCGAGGAAGTCGGCCCCTACCAGTCGCCAACCGAGGACGGCATGCTGCACTTCCACGAATTCCTGCGCCGCAATCTGGAACCGCACCTGAAGTAGCTCGCGGTGGGCGCTCTATGGATGCTGGTCGCCGGGGTGCTCTTCGCCGGCATGGGCGTGCTGGTCAAGCTCGGCGCACAGCAGTTCTCCAGCAGCGAACTGGTCTTCTACCGTTCCTTCTTCGGCCTGCTCATCGTCTACGCCATGTTGCAGCGCGCCAGCATCTCCCTCTACTCCCGCCACTGGCGCGGCCATCTGTGGCGCGGCCTGTCCGGGTCGGTCGCAATGATGCTGTTCTTCTATTGCATCAGCATGCTGCCGCTGGCGACGGCGATCACGCTCAACTACACTTCATCGCTGTTCCTTGCGGTGCTGACGGTGCTGGTCCTGAAGGAGAAATTCCACCTGCCCCTGAGCGGCGCCCTGACGCTCGGCTTCGTCGGCGTGGCGTTGCTGCTGCACCCGACACTGGCGCAGGACCAGCTGCTGCCCGGTTTGCTCGGCCTGGTTTCCGGCCTGCTCGCCTCGGTGGCGATCCTCAATGTGCGCCAGCTCAACGAACTGGGCGAGCCGGGCATGCGCATCGTGTTCTATTTCAACCTGATCGCTTCGCTATGCAGCGGCGCATGGATGCTGCAAGACCAGCTCCACAGGGTTGCGGCGAGCGACCTGCCGCTGCTCGTCGCCATCGGTGCATCGGCCACCTTCGCCCAGCTCGCCCTGACCCGCGCGCATCGCACCGGGCAGACGCTGGTGGTCGGCAGCCTGGCCTACAGCACGATCGTGTTCTCGGCGCTGTTCGGGCTGATCATCTGGCATGAACTGCCCAGCTTCAGCGCATGGATCGGCATCGCGCTCATCATCGCCAGCGGCATGTTAAGCTTACGCCTAGCACCCACTCACACAGAGGCCAGCAAATGATCACCATCGAAGAAGAAAACAACCTCGTCAACATCGCCGTGATGGGCGAGTTCACCATCGCCGACTTCAAGCAGTTCGAAGAACATGCACTGTACAAGCTCACGACGCCCGGCAAGGTGAACCTGCTGTTCGACCTGCGCGGGATGCTCGGTTACACACCCGATGTCGCCTGGGAAGAACTCAAGTTCTTCCGCCGCGAGCATAACCACGATTTCAACCGGATCGCCGTGGTCACCGACAACCAATGGCTGGCGTGGCAGGCATGGCTGTCGCGTTTGTTCGTCGATGCCGACATCCGCGTATTCGACGATTACAGCGAAGCACAAAGCTGGGCCGAGCAATAGCATCCCTCCCCGCGCCAGATGAGCATCCTGAGAGCATTCTCGGTCGGCTTGCTGGCGTTCCCGCTGGCGGCCTGCGTCGTTGTCCCGGCGGTTGACCAGGAAGAGGCGCTGAGTTCTTCGTGTGAGACCTACACTAAAAGCATGACCCTCAGGGCGGTCGACTTCAATCCGAACTGCTCCAGCAACAACGGCGACTGCCTGGCTGCCGCGCTTGCCATTTCTGCGGGGAGCGCGATCATTTCCGGCAGTATCGTCCTTACCAACAACACCGTTCACTGGCTGGAATATCAGGGCTCATGCAGCGACAGCTACCTGAATGCCGCCAGGCAGAAATTCCTCGCCACCTTCGGCAGTGCGAAGCCCCGGCCCGCTGCCGGTCAGAAGCCGGAGCAGGAGGCCGGAGCCTCCCCGCCGTCCGCTCGCGGCCAGGTATCCGGCCCCGAACGCCAATAAATAAAAAGGCCCGCATCGCTGCGGGCCTTTTCGTCGGAATTCAAGCCGGAATCACTTCAGCTTGGTTTCCTTGTATGCCACATGCTTGCGGGCCACCGGGTCGAACTTCATGAATTCGAGCTTTTCCGGGGTGGTGCGCTTGTTCTTGTTGGTGGTATAGAAATGCCCCGTACCGGCGGAGGATTCCAGCTTGATCTTTTCGCGTGCGCCTTTTGCCACAGTCGTTCTCCTTTATACCTTCTCGCCGCGGGCACGCATCTCGAACAGGACAGCGTCGATGCCGTTCTTGTCGATGGTGCGCAGTGCAGCATTAGTCAGGCGCAAAGACACCCAACGGTTCTCAGATTCCACCCACAAGCGGCGACGTTGCAGATTCGGCAAGAAACGACGCTTGGTTTTATTGTTCGCGTGGGAGATGTTGTTGCCCACCATGGGCTTTTTCCCAGTTACTTGACAGACGCGTGCCATGACAATTTCCCCAACCAGTTTTTCAAAGAGGCGCGATTCTACCTAAAGGCCCCCAAAGACACAACCCTACTTTCCTTTTCTGTACAGGGCGGACTGGGCATGGGCCTGCAAACCCTCGCCAAAAGCCAGAATCGAGGCGATTTCGCCCAATTTTTGGGCACCCCGGGGCGAAACCTGGATCAGGCTGCTGCGTTTCTGGAAGTCGTACACGCCCAGCGGCGAGGAAAACCGTGCCGTGCCCGAGGTCGGCAGAACGTGATTCGGCCCGGCGCAATAATCGCCCAGCGACTCGGAGGTATAACGCCCCATGAAGATAGCCCCGGCATGCTTGAGCTTGGGCAGCCAGGTCTTGGGGTCTCCCACCGACAATTCCAGATGCTCGGGGGCGATGCGGTTGCTGATACGGCAGGCCTCGTCCATGTCCTCCACATGGATCAACGCCCCGCGATTCTGCAGTGCGGTACGGATGATCTCCTTGCGCGGCATCTGCGCCAGCAGCTTGTCGGCACTGACCGCCACGGCCTCGATGAAGGCCGCATCCGGCGACAGCAGGATGGCCTGCGCCAGTTCGTCGTGTTCGGCCTGCGAGAACAGGTCCATCGCCACCCAGTCGGGGTCGGTCTTGCCATCGCAGATGACCAGTATCTCGGAGGGGCCGGCGATCATGTCGATGCCGCACACGCCGAATACGCGGCGTTTGGCCGAGGCGACATAGGCATTGCCCGGCCCGACGATCTTGTCCACCTTGGGAATGGAATCCGTGCCATATGCCAATGCCGCAACAGCCTGGGCACCGCCGATGGTGAACACGCGATCCACGCCTGCCAGGTAAGCGGCCGCCAGCACCAGCTGGTTCTTCACGCCATCCGGCGTGGGCACCACCATGATCAGCTCAGCCACCCCGGCCACTTTGGCGGGCAAGGCATTCATCAGCACGGAAGAAGGATAGGCGGCCTTGCCGCCGGGTACGTACAGGCCGACACGATCCAGCGGCGTAACCTGCTGGCCCAGCATGGTGCCGTCCTCGTCCAGATAGTTCCAGGAAACCTGCACCTGCTTCTTGTGATAGTCGGTGACACGCCCGGCAGCCTGTTCCAGCGCATTTTTCTGGTCGGCAGGCAAGCCGTCGAATGCGGCTTTCAATTCGGCTTTCGGCAATTCCATCGCGGCAGCATCGACCAGCGGCAGGCGGTCGAATTTGCGCGTGTATTCCAGCACGGCCTCATCGCCGCGCTTCTTCACGTCGGCAAGGATGGCGGCAACAGTCGCCTCCAGCTTCTCGTCTGCAGTTTCCTCAAAGGCCAGCAGCTTGCCCAGCCTGGCTTCGAAATCGGGTTGCCGCGATGACAGTCTAGTGATGTTCATGAATGACAGGCTCGCTTATTGTTTGACCGCCTGGGCGAAAGCATCCAGCATCGGCTGGATCAGCGCCCGCTTGAGTTTGAGGGAGGCCTGGTTCACCACCAGCCGCGAGGAAATCGGCGCGATCTCCTCCACCGCCTTGAGATTGTTGGCTTTCAGCGTACCGCCGCTGCTCACCAGGTCGACGATGGCATCGGACAGCCCGACCAGCGGCGCCAGCTCCATGGATCCATACAGCTTGATCAGATCCACGTGCACGCCTTTGGCGGCGAAGTGTTCGCGCGCGGTCTTCACATATTTCGTCGCCACACGCAGGCGCGCGCCCTGTTTCACGGCCGACTCGTAATCGAAATCGTTGCGTACCGCGACCATCATGCGGCACCTGGCGATGTTCAGATCGATCGGCTGGTACAAGCCTTCGCCGCCATGCTCGTTGAGCACATCCTTACCCGCCACCCCCAGATCGGCGGCACCGTATTGCACATAGGTCGGCACATCCGAGGCGCGCACGATAATCAGGCGCACATCGTCGCGATTGGTGGGCAGGATGAGTTTGCGCGAGGATTCCGGGTCTTCCAGCGCGGTCACGCCTGCCGCCTGCAACAGCGGCAGCGTTTCGTCGAAGATGCGTCCCTTGGATAAGGCGATGGTGATCATGTCCCTGCTTCCAGTCATTTCAAACGGCGCTTTCTGCGCCCAATTGCATTATTTGATCCGGCGAATGTTAGCACCGAGCTGCGACAGTTTGCTTTCGATATGCTCGTAGCCTCGATCCAGATGGTAGATGCGATCGATGACCGTCTCGCCCTGCGCCACCAGCCCGGCGATGACCAGGCAGGCGGAAGCGCGCAGGTCGGTCGCCATCACCGTAGCGCCTTCCAGGCGCTCCACGCCGCGCACCACGGCGGTGTTGCCTTCCACGTCGATCTGCGCACCGAGCCGGCGCAGCTCCTGAACATGCATGAAACGATTCTCGAAGATGGTTTCCACCACCATGGCGCTGCCCGCTGCGATACAGTTGAGCGCCATGAACTGCGCCTGCATGTCGGTGGGGAATGCGGGATGCGGTGCGGTGCGCACGTTCACGGCTTGCGGCCGCCCGTTCATGTCAAGCCGGATGGTGTCGCCTGCCACCGTGATCCTGGCACCGGACTCTGCGAGCTTTTCCAGCACGGTCTCCAGAATGTCGGCGCGGGTTTCGCGCAGGACGATGCTGCCGCCTGTCGCCGCCGCCGCCGCCAGAAAGGTACCGCTCTCGATACGGTCCGGCATGATGCGGTGCGCGGCCCCATGCAATTTTTCCACACCGGCAATCGTGACGGTATCGGTGCCGTCGCCGCTGATCTGCGCACCCATCGCACGCAGGCAGTTGGCCAGATCCACCACCTCGGGTTCGCGCGCCGCATTTTCCAGCACGGTCACGCCATCGGCCAAGGCCGCTGCCATCATCAGATTTTCGGTGCCGGTGACACTGACGATGTCGAAGAAGATGCGCGCTCCCTTCAGTCGTTTCGCCTTGGCGTGGATGTAGCCATGTTCGATGGCGATCTCGGCACCCATCGCCTGCAAACCCTTGATATGCAGGTCGACAGGGCGCGAACCGATGGCACAGCCGCCGGGCAGGGACACCTTGGCATCGCCGAAGCGCGCCACCAGCGGCCCGAGCACCAGAATGGCCGCGCGCATGGTCTTCACCATGTCATACGGCGCTTCCCAGTTGTCGACCTTGTCTCCCCTGAAAGCGATCTCGCCCGTCGCCGTGTCGGCCGCGACGCCCATCTGCTGCAGCAGCTTGCGCATGGTGCCGACGTCGTGCAGGTCCGGCAGATTGGTCAGGCGCAGGGTCTCCGCAGTCAGCAGGCTGGCGCACATGATAGGCAGGGCCGCATTCTTGGCACCTGAGATGCGCACTTCGCCGCGTAACGGGATGCCGCCTTGAATGGCTAATTTTTGCATTGGGTGATCTTCTCGCCGTCGACGCGGCGTTTATGGTGTTGACGAGTGGCTCAATGGCAGCGTGTCGGCCACCCCATACAAGGCGGCGAGACTGCGCAGCCCGTCGGGAGCATTGACGATGACCAGTTTCGCCCCATGGCGCTGGGCGTTGCGCAGCCACCCGAGCAGCAGACTCACTGCGGCGGAGTCGGCCGCTTCCACCTGGGCCATGTCGATGGTCCAGTCCTTGCCTTCCAGCGGCTGCATGGCCTCGGCGAATCCGGCGCCGATGGTATCCATCGTCAAGCGGCCGGACACCCGCATCAGACTGCCTTCGCGCTGAATCACTTGCTGCCTGCCTTCTCCGCCAGCGCGGCATTGGAGGCGGCCGTCTGGTTCTTCTCGGCCAGCGTCTTGATCAGGCCGTCGATCCCGGCTTGCTGGATCTGGTCGGCGAACGTGCTGCGATAGCTGGTCACCAGGCTCACGCCTTCGACCGTCAGGTCATAGACCTTCCAGCCGTTCGGCATCTTTTCCATATCGTAATCCACCAGCACCGGCTGTTGCGAACTGCCCGGCTTGACGATGGAGGTTTTGACGGTCACTTCGGTCGCGTCACCATCCAGCTTGAGCGGCTTGATCTCGACAACCTGGTCGCGATAGGAAGTGAACGCCTTGGTATAGGTGCGCACCAGCAGGATGCGGAACTCGTTCATCAGCGCCTGCTTCTGCTCAGGCGTCGCAGAACGCCACGACTTACCCACCGCCAGGCGCGTCATGTGCTCGAAATTGAAATGGGGCAGGACCTTTGCATCCACCAGCTCCAGCATTTTTTTCTGGTTGCCGGCACGCAACTCCTGATCCTTGCGCACGACATCCAGCACCTCGCGCACCGTCTCCTTGATCAGCACATCGGGATCGGGCACATCGGCACGCGCCGTCTGCGCCAGGCACAGCAACAACACACCAGATAGCAGCACGAACATCTTTTTCATGGTCTTCTCTTTCCGTTTCCAGATCACTTCTTCGAATCGGCACTGTTATAGAGGAATTTGCCGATCAGATCCTCCAGCACCACCGCCGATTGCGTCTTCTTGAATTCGTCGCCATTCTGCAGCATCTTGTCGTCCCCGCCGGGGATCAGCCCGATGTACTGCTCGCCCAGCAGTCCGGAAGTCAGGATGTTGGCAAAGGTGTCCTTGGGGAACTGGTAACGCTTGTCGATGCTCATGGTCACCTTCGCTTCATAACGATCGGTATCGAGCACGATGCTGGTCACGCGCCCAACCAGCACGCCGGCGCTCCTGATCGAGGCGGTCGGCTTCAGGCCGCCGACGTTGGTAAAGTGCGCCTGCAGCTGATACGTATCCGACACGTTGTATGTGCTCAGATTGCCAACCTTGAGCGCCAGCACCACCAGCGCCGCAATACCCGCCACCACGAAGGCGCCTACCCACAAATCCAATGTAGTCCGTTCCATAACCCTAATCCCCTCGAAACATGAACGCGGTCAAAATAAAATCCAGCATCAGGATGACCAGCGACGATTGCACCACCGTGCGCGTAGTCGCCCCCGAAACACCCTCCGCCGTGGGCGGGGCATCATAACCCTCGAACAGCGCAATCACCGTCACCGCCACGCCAAACACGAAACTCTTGATGACGCCGTTCAGCACGTCATGCTGGAAATCCACTGCCGACTGCATCTGCGACCAGAACGACCCCTCGTCCACGCCGATCAGCACCACGCCCACCACGTAACCGCCGAACACCCCCATCGCGGAAAACAGCGCCGCCAGCAAAGGCATGGAAATCACCCCTGCCCAGAAGCGCGGCGCCACCACGCGCGCGATCGGGTTCACCGCCATCAACTCCATTGCGTCGATCTGCTCGGTGGCCTTCATCAGCCCGATCTCGGCCGTCATCGCCGAACCCGCGCGGCTGGCAAACAGCAGGGCTGCCAGCACCGGCCCCAGTTCGCGCACCAGGCTCAAGGCCACCAGCGACCCCAGCGCAGATTCGGAACCGTAGCGCTTGAGCGTCTCGTACCCCTGCAAACCCAGCACCATGCCGACGAACATGCCGGCCACCAGGATGATGATGAGCGACATCACGCCGGAAAAGAACATCTCGCGCACCGTCAGACGGAAGCGGCGGAAGCTCATGCCGGAGTAAAACAAAGTCATCAGGAAGAAACGCGCGCCATAACCGGTACGCCAGACGGCGTTGACCACGCGATTTCCGATGCCACGCAGACTGCGGACGATAGCCATCAGGCATGCACTCCCAGATCGGTATTGAAATCGTTGCCGGGGTAATGGAACGGGATCGGTCCGTCCATCTCGCCGTGCACAAACTGCTTCACGAACGCCTCGCCGGATGCGCGAATGTCGTCAGCCGTGCCTTCCGCAATGATCGCACCATTCGCGACAAAATAGACATAATCCACGATCTTCAGCGATTCCTGCACATCGTGCGTCACCACGATGGAAGTCGCCCCCAGCGCATCGTTCAGCTTGCGGATCAGCTCGCCCACCACCGTCAGCGAAATCGGATCCAGCCCCGCAAACGGCTCGTCGTACATGATCAGCATCGGATCCAGCGCGATGGTGCGCGCCAGCGCCACGCGTCGCGCCATGCCGCCGGAAAGCTCGCCCGGCATCAGATCCTGCGTGCCATACAGCCCGACCGCGTGCAACTTCATCATCACCAGGTCGCGGATGATCTCCTCCGGCAGATCGGTATGCTCGCGCATCTGGAACGCCACGTTGTCGAACACCGTCATATCGGTGAACAGCGCGCCGAACTGGAACAGCATGCCCATCTTGCGGCGCAACGCATACAACCCTTCCCGGTCGAGTTCGTGGATCACCTGCCCATCCACCTTCACATACCCCCCGGTCGGCTTGAGTACGCCGCCGATATGGCGCAGCAAGGTCGTCTTGCCGCAACCGCTCAGCCCCATGATGGCGATCAGCTTCCCTTTCGGAAAGGACATGTTGATGCCTTTCAGGATCGGCCGGCTGTCATAGGCGAAATTGACGTCACGGACTTCCACCAGAGGTGTGGACACTGGATAACCTAATCGCTCGTTGAAGAGGGGCGCATTCTAAACTACGCCGCCGCAACTTGGAAACACGCCGGAACTTGAGCTCCATGCGATTGCGGGCTATCCTGCATGCGTTACACATATCTCATTGGCCACTTTCAGGATAACAGCGTGACACTCCCAGCCCTACTCATCGTCGATGACGATCCGCTCATCCGGGATTCCCTGCGGCTCATTCTGGCCGATGAATTCGACATACACCTGGCTGAAGACCGCCCGCAAGCCATCCGCCTGCTGCGCGACATGGACAGCCCGCCGCAACTGGCGCTGGTCGACCTGGGCCTGCCGCCCACGCCGCACCGTCCCGAAGAGGGCTTCCGTCTCATCACCGAGCTGCTGGCGCACGCGCCCAACATCAAGGTCATCACCCTGTCCGGACAGAACGAGGAAAGCAATGCGCGGCACGCGCGCACCCTCGGCGCCATCGAATTCGTCGCCAAACCCTGCGGGCCGGAAACCTTGCGCGCCCTGCTGCGCGATGCGCTGCGCATCCAGCAGAGCGAGCAATCCGGGCTGACCGACAGCCAGTCGCTGTTCGGCATCATCGGCAACAGCCAGCCCATTCAGGCCATGCGCAGCCAGATCGAACTGTATGCCCAGACTCCCTACCCGGTGCTGATCGAAGGCGAATCGGGCAGCGGCAAGGAGCTGGTCGCTGCCGCCCTGCAGCGCCTCAGCGGCAAACCCGACAGTTCCTATGTCGTGCTCAACTGCGCCGCCATCTCGCCCAACCTGCTCGAATCCACGCTGTTCGGGCATGCCAAGGGCTCGTTCACCGGCGCGACCAGTGCACAACCCGGCTTCTTCGAAAGGGCCGAGAACGGCACCTTGTTCCTCGACGAGATCGGCGAAATGCCGCCGGAACTGCAGGCCAAACTGCTGCGCGTGCTGGAGAACGGCGAATACCAGCGCGTCGGCGAAGCAGTCACGCGCAAGAGCAACGCGCGCATTGTCGCCGCCACCAACCGCGACCTGAAGCTGGCGGTGCGCAGCGGGACTTTCCGCAACGACCTGTATCACCGCCTGAGCATCTTCACCATCCAGGTGCCGCCGCTGCGCACGCTGGGCGAAGACAAGATGCTGTTGCTGGAGCACTTCAGCAGTTTCTACGCCATGCAGGCCCAGCGCCCGCCGTTCAGGCTCGATCCGGCCGCACAGCAGGCCTGGAGGGGTTATGCCTTCCCCGGCAACACCCGCGAACTGCGCAACATCGTCATCCGCCTGACCACCAAATACCCCGGCATCGAAGTCAAGCTGCACCAGCTGGAGGCCGAGTTCGACCCGCAGCCGGAGAGCGCGGGAAGCGCTCCGTCCGACCAGTCCGCCGAGGCGCGGCAGGTCTTGCTGCAAGGCGGATTCGATCTGGACGACCTGCTGATGGGCTATACTGCCCGCTATATCGACGCCGCCATGGAGCTGGCGCACGGCAACGTCAGCGAGGCCGCCAAGCTGTTGGGGATCGCGCGCACGACGCTGTACAGCCGCATGGAAGCGGTGCAAAAACACAAAGCGCAGAAGTCACAGTAAAGGGGACAGCAGATGTATCTGGAGCATTTCGGCCTGACCGAGCCGCCTTTCAAGATTACTCCCGTCACCGAATTTTTCTTCTCCGGCGCCAATCGCGGCGAAATACTCGATGCCCTGATCTACGCCATCACCGACGGCGAAGGCATCGTCAAGATCAGCGGCGAGGTCGGCAGCGGCAAAACCATGTTGTGCCGCATGCTGCTGGAACGTTTGCCCGCCAACATCAAGGCCATCTACCTGGCCAATCCCAGCATGTCGCGCGACGAACTGCTCTATGCCATCGCCGACCGGCTCGATCTCAACCTCGAAGGACAGCGCGTCAACGTCATCCTGCAGTCCCTGCTCAACCAGCTGGAAGCCATGTACGAGCGCGGCGAGCGCTGCGTGGTGCTGGTGGACGAGGCGCACGCCATGCCGCTGGAGACGCTGGAAGAGTTGCGCCTGCTTTACAACCTGCAGGTCGGCAAACACAAGCTGATCCAGATCGTGCTGTTCGGGCAGCCGGAACTGGACGAGAAGCTGGACCAAAGCAACATGCGCCAGCTGAAGGATCGCATCGTGCACCATTTCAGCATCCTGCCGATCTCGCGCAAGGTCATCGACGATTACCTGATGTTCCGCATGCGCGCTGCCGGCTACAAGGGCCCCGACATCTTCTCCCCCGCCGCCGTGTTGCTCATCGGCAAAGCCTCGCAAGGCCTGATGCGCCGGGTCAACATCCTGGCCGACAAGGCGCTGCTCGCCGCTTTCGTGGAAAACACGCACAAGATCGAAGTGCGCCATGTCCAGGCGGCCATCCGCGACAGCGAGATGGTGCCAATGAACAGCTGGCTCAACCGCAAGAGCATCTCGATGGCCGGCGGCACCGTCCTGTTCGCCGCCACCCTGGCGGGGGCAGGCTGGTTCATGGGGCAAAGCTCCCGCCATCTGGAGGCGGCGGAAACCCAACGCATGGCTGCAACGCAGCCGATCACCGTCAGCGCCGCCCCCTCCCAGCCAGGGCCAGCGGCCTCTTCCATCGTTGCGGCTTCCGCTGCGGCCCCCGCCTCCGAAATCGCCCCGGCCTCGGCCGTCGCCGAGGCGGCCAATGTGGTGCTGCCCCTCGATCACACGCTGACCCTGCCCGCCGAGCAGGATCATGCGGCATCGCAGCGCAACGCCCCGCGCAAAGAGGCGGCCGAACCCGTTGCGGCAAAACCGGCCACAGCCATCCGCAAGAATGTCTCGCTCATGCAGCAGCGGCTCGATGCGACGCGCAGCGCGCTATCGGCCGCCAGCGCGGGGGAAACCAGCATCCAGCTGTTCTATACCGACGATGTCCGCCCCGAACGCATGGAGCGTTTCCTCATGCGCGCCCAGAAACTGGGAGTGCTTGCCGAGATATATATCGTGCCGATCAAGCTCAACGGCAAGGACGGATACCGCGTGCTATATGGACTCTACGGCAGCAGCAACGAAGCGCGCGCAGGCACGGAACACCTGCCGCAACGATACAAGGAAGCCTTCGCGCCGACCCTGTACTTGCTAGATGGCTCGCAGAATGTGCCCTAAGCGATTGTATATAGGCCAAATGGCATATTGCCCTACTCTAAAAATGATGTTACTTTGCGCCATGTCAAGGGGGATATTCAAAAAATGAAGTTCATGCGCGCATCACTGTATCTGGCCTGTCTCACGCTCGCCGCCTGCGGCACCAAGACGTTTACCCCATCCGACAAACATCTCCAGCAGAGTGACGAAGCCCATATCCCGGCTGGCACCATCCCCCCCACCAGCAAGCTTTCAGTTGTCCTCCCGCCCCCCAAACCCGCAGCGAAAATCGAAACCTACAGCGTCGTCGTTACCAGCACCCCGGCGCGCGAGGTCCTGTTCGCGCTGGCGCGCGATGCCAAGATCAACATCGATATCGGCCCTGGCATCGAAGGCCTGGTCACGCTCAACGCCATCGACCAGACCCTGCCGCAGATACTGGATCGCATCTCCAAGCAGATCGACATGCGCTATACCATGGAGAACGGCAACCTGTTCGTCGAGGTGGACAAGCCGTTCCTGAAGACCTACAAGATCGATTTCATCAACATGTCGCGCTCGGTCTCCAGCAAGATATACACTTCCAGCCAGATTGGCGGAACGGCTGGCGGCACCGGCGGAACCACCGGCACGACGACGGGCGGAAATACGGCTTCCACCATCGTGTCCAGCGAAACCAAGAACAACCTGATGGACAGCCTGGTCGAGAACGTCCGCGCCATCATTGCCGATGAAGACCGCATCCGCTACACCGAAAGAGTCGAGCTGCGCAACGAAATGGCCGCCGCCGCCCGCGGCACCGGCGGCGTCTCCGCCAACAGCAGCATCGCGTCCGGCTCCGGCAGCGGCAAAGGCCCGGCCAGCAAGACCGGCGGCGGCGTTTCCGGCTCGGGCAACGAGGACGTGAACAGCCAGGCTTCGACTGTGCAGCAGACCGCCAAATACGAGCCTGCCGTGAACATCAACGCCAACAAGGAAACCGGCGTGCTGATCGTGCGCGCCACTGCGCGCCAGCACAAAAAGATCCAGGAATTCATCGACAGAGTCATGTCGACCGCGCGCCGCCAGGTACTGATCGAGGCAACCATCGCGGAAGTGACCCTGAGCAGCAACTACCAGCAGGGCATCAACTGGTCTGCGCTGGCCACGGGCGGAAAAGGCTTCTCCCTGGTTCAGCAAGGCACGGCCGCACTGCCTGCTGCCAACACGGGCAGCATGGCGGTGTTGAGCTACAGCAACCCCACCTCCAAGTTCGGCAATTTGTCCGGCGCCGTCCAGCTGCTCGACTCGTTCGGCGATGTGAAGGTGCTATCCAGCCCCAAGCTGAGCGTGATGAACAACCAGACCGCGACCCTCAAGGTGGTGGACAACAAAGTCTATTTTTCCATCACGGTCACCCCCGGCATGACCTCGGTCAACGGCAATACGCCGCCGGTGTATACGACCACCCCGATTCCGGTTGCGGTCGGCTTCACCATGAACGTCACGCCCGAGATCAATGACTCGGACTACGTGACCATCAACGTGCGCCCGACCATCACGCGCATCATCGACTATGTGAACGACCCCAATCCAAGTCTGGCGTTTCCATGCGGTACCGGCACAACATGCTCGGTTGCCCCCATTGTGAACAGGGTTCCGGAAATCCGCACCCGCGAAATGGAATCCATCATCCGCGTGAACAGCGGACAGATCGCCGTGCTCGGCGGGCTGATGCAGGACGAGATCAACAACCTGTCCGACGGCATCCCGGTGCTGGACAGCATCCCCTTCCTCGGCAACCTGTTCAAGAACCGCAATGACACGAGCGCCAAGACCGAACTGGTCATCTTCCTGCGCCCGGTGATCATCAAGGATGCCAGCATGGAAGGCGACTACAGCGCATACCGCAGCAACCTGCCTGACGCGAACTTCCTCAAACCGGAAGACGAGAAAGCGAAGCCATGAGCCTGCTACTTGATGCCCTCAACAAGAAGTCCGGCGACAAAGCCCAGGGCACCGGGCTTTCCAACCTGACGCTGGAAGACGCGCCGCAGCCGCGCGCCGCAGCCGCCTCATCGCCGGCCAGCGCATCGAACCGCAGCGCCGGAGAAACCATGTTCGCCGCCAAGAAGAAAAAACCCGCCGGGCGCAGCTGGAAACTGGGGCTGGTGCCCACCACCTTGCTGATCGCGCTGGTGTTCGGCTCGGGCTACGGCTATTACGTCTGGCTGCAGATTTCCCCCGCCAGCCAGCCCAAGCTGGCGCAGCGCGTTGCACCTCCCCCGGCTCCGCCCGTGGCAGCGGCCGCGCCAGCGCCGGTCAAGGTCGCCACACCGGCTCTGGTCCCGTTCATTCCGCCGCAGGAGAAAACAATGCCGGCCGAGCCGGATCAACCCATGGTGGCAGCGCGCAACGAGGAATTCGATGCGCCGCGCAACAAGCCCAAAGCCGGCAAGTCCTACAGCAGGCCTGCCGCAAACGACATCGTCGTGAAACGCAAAGTGGAGACAGATACCATCACGCCGGCCCTGCTCGATGCCTATCAGGCCTATCAGCGCAGCGATTACGTCACTGCCACGCAAGGCTACCGCGAGGTGCTCAACAAGGACGCGCACAACCGCGACGCCTTGCTCGGTCTGGCCGCCATCGCCCAGCAACAGGGGCAGAACGAAACCGCGCAACGCTATTACCGCGAATTGCTAGTGCTCGATCCGCGCGACCCCACAGCCCAGGCCGCATTGATGACTTATTCGCCCGATGCAGGCAATACGGAAAGCCATCTCAAGCTGTTGTTGTCCGAACAGCCGCGTTCCGCCGCACTGCATTTCGCCCTCGGCAACTACTATGCCGAACAGTCGGGATGGGGCGATGCGCAGCAGTCCTATTTCAACGCACACACGCTGGAACCGGCCAATGCGGAATTCACTTTCAACCTGGCGGTCAGCCTGGATCATCTGGGACAGCGCAAGCTCGCTGCGCAGTACTATCAGCAGGCATTGCAGCTCGACGTTTCCGGCCGCTCCGGTTTCGACCATGCACAGGCACAACAACGCCTGAGTGAGTTGACGGCCGCAAAATAGGGAAGACGATGGCTGCACCGCAACAACAGACCCAGCAGCCCATCGGGCACCTGCTGATAGCGAAGGGGGTGATCAGCGAAGATCAGCTTCGCATCGCCACCCAGGAACAGAACAAAACGCCGCAACCGCTGGGGCGCCTGCTGGTACGCCTCGGCTTCCTTTCCGAAGCGACCATACGCGACGTGCTGTCCGAGAATCTGGGGCAGGAAAGCGTCGACCTCACCAACGTCCTCGTCGATCCAGCGGCCATCGGCCTGGTACCCAAGGAGATCGCCCGCCGCTACATCCTGCTGCCTCTGTCCGTCGACGCAACCAACAAGATCCTGACCATCGCGATCGCCGACCCGGACAACATCATCGCGCTCGACCAGGTGCGCGCCCTGCTGCGCGACGAATACCGCCTCGTCACTCAGCTCGCCAGCGAATCGGACATCCTGCGCTCCATCGACCAGTACTACGGCTTCGAGCTCTCCATCGACGGCATCCTGCACGAGATCGAACCGGGCGAGATGGATCACCAGAACCTGCAGCAGGGCGTGAACGAGTTCAGCCAGCCGGTGGTCCGCCTGATCGACGCGCTGCTCACCGAAGCCGTCCAGATGGGGGCCTCGGACATCCACTTCGAACCGGAAAGCAGCTTCCTGCGCATCCGCTATCGCGTCGACGGCGTGCTGCGCCAGGTGCGCAGCCTGCACAAGAGTTTCTGGCCGGCGATGGTCGTGCGCCTGAAAGTGATGAGCGGCATGAATATCGCCGAGACGCGCGCGCCGCAGGACGGTCGCATCTCGCTGCGGCTGTCCGGACGTCCCATCGATTTCCGCGTCGCATCGCACCCCACCTCCTACGGCGAGAACCTGGTACTGCGTATCCTCGACCGGCAGAAAGGCATCGTGCCGATCAACCAGATCGGACTGGATGAAGCGGCCCTGAACACGCTCAAGGCCATCGTCGCCAAACCCGAAGGCATCGTGCTGGTCACCGGCCCCACCGGCAGCGGCAAGACCACCACGCTGTATTCGGTGCTGAACCACGTCAACACCGAGTCGGTGAACATCATGACGCTGGAGGACCCGGTGGAATATCCCATCCCGCTGATCCGCCAGAGCTCGGTGAACGAAGCGGCGAAACTGGATTTCGTCAGCGGTATCCGCTCCCTGATGCGCCAGGACCCCGATATCATCCTGGTCGGCGAGATCCGCGACCAGCCGACCGCCGAAATGGCGTTCCGCGCTGCCATGACGGGCCACCAGGTATATTCGACACTGCACACCAACTCGTCCATCGGCGCGATTCCGCGCCTGCTCGACATCGGCATCCTGCCCGACATCATGGCAGGCAACATCATCGGCATCATCGCCCAGCGCCTGGTGCGCGTGCTGTGCAAGCATTGCAAATACCCGTACCACCCGGACCACGCCGAATGCAAGATGCTCGGCGTGCGCCACGACGAGAACATCACCATCTATCGCGCTGCCGGCTGCGACATCTGCCAGCACCAGGGTTATACCGGACGCCAGGCGATCATGGAGATACTCAGGATGGACAGCGACATAGACGACCTGATTGCGCGCCGCGCCAGCATTCGTGACCTGAAAAACGCCGCGCTGGAACGCGGCTTCCGTCCGCTGGCCCAGGACGGCATCCGACGCATCCTGCAAGGCGTGACCTCCATTGCCGAAGTGGCGCGCGTGGTCGACCTGAGCGACCGGATGTAACCCGGATCATGGCGCTCTACTCCTACAAGGCCATCGACAGCAACGGCAAATCCGCCAAGGGTTTGCAGGATGCCGCCAACCTGATCGACCTCGAGCAGCGCCTGAAGCGCGCAGGGCTGGACCTGATCAGCGGCAAGGAAGAAGAGAACAAGGTCAGCTTTGGCAGCAGCAGAATCAAGCGCGCCGACCTCATCACCTTCTTTTTCAACCTCAACCAGCTGGTCCGCGCCGGCGTGCCGCTGCTGGAATGCCTGGCCGACCTGCGCGACACCATGGAAGAAGCCACTTTCCGCGAGATCATCGCCAACATGGTGGAATCCATCGAGAGTGGCAAGAAACTCTCGCAGGCCATGGCGGAACACCCCAATGCCTTCGACAAGATCACCGTCAGCCTGACGCGCGCCGGCGAGGACAGCGGACGCCTGGTGGATGTGTTCAACCATCTGACCGAATCGCTCAAATGGCAGGACGAGATGGCTTCGCAGACCAAGAACATGATGATCTATCCCGCCTTCGTCGGCACGGTGGTGCTCGCCATCACCTTCTTCCTGATGATCTACCTGGTGCCGCAACTGGTCGGTTTCATCAAGGGCATGGGCCAGGACATCCCGATCCAGACGCGCATGCTGCTGGCGACCTCCGCCTTCTTCGTCAACTTCTGGTATGTCATCCTGCTGACGCCGCCGGTGCTGTTCGGCATCTACAAGGCGGCCCTCATCACCAATCCCGGCCTGCAGTACCATCTGGACAACCTCAAGCTGCACATCTGGCCGACGGGGCCCATCCTGCGCAAGATCATCCTGGCGCGCTTCGCCAACACCTTTGCCATGATGTACAGTTCGGGCATCACCATCCTCGATTGCATCGCCAATTCGCGCGACTTGGTCAACAACCAGGTGATCGCGCAAAGCCTGCAGAACGTGATGCGGGAAATCGAGGCCGGCAAGAACCTGACACAGAGCTTCCAGCAGACCGGCATCTTCCCGCCGCTGGTGGTGCGCATGCTGAAAGTGGGCGAAGCCACCGGCCAGCTCGACCAGGCGCTGCTCAATGTCAGCTACTTTTACGACCGCGATGTGAAAGACTCGATCAAGAAGGTGCAAGTGATGATCGAACCGACCATGACCATCATCCTCGGCGCTTTGCTGGGATGGGTTATGCTGTCGGTGCTCTCGCCCATCTACGACATCATCAGCAAGGTGAAAATCTAAATGGCCCGCACCCTGCTCTTCCTCAGCGCCGACTCCTTCCACGCCTCCATCTGGCAGGGCGGCAAGCTCGGCGCACCGCAATATTTCGCCAACAATGCCAACGGCCGCGAAGATTTCTCCAATTTCCTGAAAACGCATCCCGACCCCGCCTACCTGCTGGTCGATGTGATCGAAGAGGATTTCCGGCTGGAGGTCGTGCCGCACCTGTCCGGGTCAGCCCGCAAGAGCCTGCTGGAACGCAAGTTCGAGCAGTTCTACCGCGGCACCCAGTTCCATCAGGCCACCCTGCTGCAACGCCAGACCGAAGGGCGCCGCGACGACGAGATGCTGTTCTCTGCCCTGACCAACCCGCAGCGCATCTCTCCCTGGCTGGACGCCCTGCAGGCGAACCATATCCCGCTGATCGGCATCTATTCGCTGCCCAACATCAGCGCCCCGCTGATCAAGGGCATCCCCTCGGACCACGTGCTGCTGCTCTCGTGGGAAAAGGACGCCGGCCTGCGGCAAACCTATTTCAATGCCAAGCGGCTGCATTTCTCGCGCCTGATCCCGATCAGCAGCAACAGTTCGTTCAGCGAATCGGTGGTGGACGAAACACCGCGCACCCAGCAATACCTGAAGAGCCTGAGCCTGCCCCCGCCAGGCGAGATCCTGGACGTCTACATCATCTGCGACGCCAATGACCGGCTCGCGCTGCAGAATCGCCTTGAAGCAGACAGCGAACTGCGCTACACCTACCTCGACATCCAGGAGCTCGGCAAACGCTTCAAGTCGAAGAACGACTACGCCGATTCGGATGCGACGCCTTTGCTGCTACATCTGCTCGCCAGCAAGCCGCCCGCGAGTCATTACGCCAATTCCGGACATACGCACTTTTACCAGCTATGGCAGTTGCGCCGCATCCTGTTCGGCGCCGCGGCGGCGATCGCGCTGGTCAGCCTGTTATTGAGCGGTACCGAGTTCATGCAAAGCCGCGACTATATCGCGCAGACCGAACCGCTCAACATGCAGACGGAGCACGTCAGACAGCAGACGCAGCAGATTCAGCGCACGTTCGCCAACAGCACCGTTCCCGCCGCCGACATGAAGACGGCCGTGCTGCTGGCACGCAAGCTGAGTTTTTATTCTGCACCACCTGAGGATGTCCTGCATCCGCTGACCCTCGTGCTGGACAAGTACACGCAGATCAAGGTCGACAAGCTCGCCTGGCAAAGCAGCGCAGCGGATGCCGCCCCTTCCGCCTATCCGGCACAGGTGATCACGTTCGACGGCAGCCTCGTCGATTTCGGCAACGAATACCGCCGCGCCCTCAACTACCTCGACGGCTTCCAGCAGGCGCTCACCGGGCAGGGTTATACTGTCAGCGTGCTGAAGCAGCCGCTGGATGTCAGCTCGAAAGGCAGCATCAGCGGGGATGCGCAAAAGAACGATGGCAACCCCGCACAGTTCACGCTGAAGATCATCTGGAGACAGAAAGAATGAAACTCTCCAAAGCCGACCTGCCGGAACTCAAATGGAGCCTGCTGGCCTTCCTGTTCAGCCTCGTGCTGGCCGGCGCGCTGATCAGCGCCAGCGAAGGCTATCTGGCGCAATCGCTGAAAGACCGCCAGGCCGCACAGCAACAGCTGACCGATGCACGCACCCAGCTCCTCGCCGCGCAGAGCGACCAGGAGAACATGTCGTCCTATGCCATGGAATACAACGCCCTGCAGGCGCAGAAGGTCATCGGCAACGAACAGCGGCTGGACTGGATCGAAGGACTGGAGAAGCTGCGCCAGCAAGGTACCGTGCTCGATCTCAAATACACCATCGCGCCGCAGCAGGCTTTCGTGCCCAAACCGCCGCTGGACAGCGGCAACTTCCAGCTCAGCCGCAGCAGCATGACGCTGCATCTCGACCTGCTGCACGAGGAACAGCTGCTGCACCTGCTGAGCAACATGCAACAGCAGATGAGCGGCTGGTTCATGCTCGATGGTTGCTCTCTCTCCAGGATTGACGCTACCGACGAATTCACGCCGCTCAAGGCGGAATGCACGGGCGGCTGGTTCACCATGAAGAACAAGAACGCGCCATGACCGGATACCGCATATCCCTACTGATATTGATCCTGTGCAGCCTGGGGCAGACCGCGCAGGCGGGCGAACTGGGCCGCCTGTTCTTCACCCCGCAACAGCGCCAGCAACTGGACGTTGGCGACCGCAACAGCGGCGGTGGCGGCAGCACTCTGGACAAAGTGCACCGCAACTACATCATCGTCAACGGCGTCGTGCAAAAGAAGGGCGGCAACCGTACCGTATGGATCAACGGCACTGCGCAGGCAACCGAGCGCAGCAACGACAGCAACCCGGCCAGCGTGCCCGTCACCGTGCCGGGCAAGCCGCGTCCTGTGCAGCTCAAGGTGGGCGAACGGCTCATGCTCGAAGCGCCCGCACCTGAACCTGCGCCAGAAGAAAACAAATAAGCAGGTCGCGCACCATGCCTTACTTGCGCACATCTCGGCTCATCCAGCGTCAACATGGGGCGGCCTTCATCATCATGCTGGTCATCCTGATCATGGGCGTGTCAATATATCTCGTCAGCTCCCTCAGCAAAGTTACCCTGCAAACGGCTCGCAACGAGAAGAGCAGCGACTTGCTTGCTCAGGCAAAAGAAATCGTCATTGGTTATGCTGTCAATGGTACCGGCGGAACACGGCCTGGCGACTTGATGATACCGGATGTCTTAAGTTCAACAGAAACGCCACCCTACAATTACGATGGCGTCACTGAAGGCGGCTGCCTTGATGCCAGTAAAACCTCAAGCACGCCCATTCCCGGATTACCCGTCATAGGTGGCGGAGCATCCAATTGGACCAACATGCGTTGCCTGGGGCGCATGCCATGGAAAAGTTTCAATGTCCCTCTTGGCTCGCCTTCCGAGAATGATCCGACGGGCTTCATGCCTTGGTATGCCGTTTCTGCCAATCTGGTCGATCCTACCCACGTTACCCCCCTCAACTCAGAACTGCTAAATACTGACAATACCCTGCATGGTCCCAACAACTATCCGCCCGCCCCCCATCCCTGGCTGACCGTGCGCGACATGAACGGCAATGTACTCAGCAATCGCGTGGCTTTCGTCATCATCATCCCGGGAGCCACACTGCCCGGCCAGTCGCGCCCTCTATCGGCCAGTCAGGGAGGGCCGGGACTGGGTGGCGCGAATCAGTATCTCGACAGCATCACCGTTCCACCGACCTGCACTGCCCCCTGCGTACCCGGAACCTACAACAATTTTGATATGGACGATGATTTCATCATGGGAGACGAACACCGCTGGATAGCCTCCACGTCCAACCCCGGTCAGCAGATTGAGGATCCCAACTATCATTTCAATGACAAGTTGCTCTACGTCACCATCGACGAATTGATGCCCCTCATCGAGAAGCGTATTGCACGTGAAGTGAAGGGTTGCCTGGATAATTACGCATCCAACGCTAGCAATACGAATAACAGATACCCTTGGGCGGCTTCCGTCACGGATAACACCCCATTCCCAGTAAATCTCGGCGACCCAAGTCGTCCTGGTGCCTATGGCACGAATTTCGGCAGGATTCCAGAAAGTCCGGACACCAGTACGACCAGCGGCAGCACTCCGCCCACCGGAACCCTGCTCACCTACATTCAGGCCGTGCAGACTGCATTGAACAACTATCTCTCCAATACGAACTCGACCACGCTATCAACCCTTCGAAACAAAGGCGATACGTTAAAAGACTACGCACAGTCCATAGGCCAGGCCACCACCGATCCTGCACGCGCAGCCGGAATCACGGCCGACAATTGCACGGGCTTGTCTTGCACCTCGACACTTCAGAGCCAACTCACGACAGCCATGGGCGGCGGAACACCGGATCCCTCCATGCCTGCCAATTGGACCACACCGGCGTGCATCTCGTTATTCACCTCACCGGGGTCATACTGGGCCGACTGGCGCGACCTGGTTTTCTATCAAGTGACCACCAATTACCAGCCCGGCGGCGGAGCAAACGCGCTATTGCAGATCAGCGGCTCAGGCAATCCGAATGGCGGAAATGGAACCTACCGCGCAAGCGTTATCGTGGCGGGGAAAAAGCTGGGGACGCAAACACGCGCCAACCCTTACGTCGACCCACCGAATGACTATCTCGCAAACCCCATCTCGGAATTTTCGGCCGACCCGCTCTTCGTGACCAATGCGCACAGCGATACGACCCTGACAACCTCATTCATAACCTACAAGACTTCCGACCCCTATTACCAGAACATCAATGATTTGGTGTTATGCCTGGATGGCAAAGGGATAAATCCGACTTCACAATGTAATTGATATGAACCTGCGACCTGCTCCCCCCCGGCACCAAAAAGGATTTAGCCTCATCGAGATGGCGATAGTGCTAGTCATCGTCGCCGTATTGCTTGCCGGATTGCTGCCCACGATCTCCGGCCAGATGGAACAGCAACGCCGTGCGGAAACACGCAAACAACTGGAGGAAATACGTGCGGCCCTGATCGGCTATGCCGCCACCCAGACGCCTCCCAGATTGCCTTGCCCGGCGAAACCGACTCTTGCCACCGGCACAACCGGCGCTGGAGTGGCAGATTGCACCATTGCCCCGACAAGAACGGGAGTACTGCCCTGGGTGACGCTGGGAACCAGCGAAACCGATGCCTGGGGCAGACGATTTACTTACACTGTTGCGAATTCCGGGGGCGGGGATTTCGCCACGTCATTCGTTCTCTCTTCAACAGGCAATCTGAATGTGTTGAGCAGCTCAACCGGAGTGTGTCCGAATGTTGGCTGTGTAGGCAGCAACATACCCGCCGTCATCATTTCGCACGGCCCCAACGGATTGGGGGCCTACACCCCGCAAGGAACCAAGCTTGCGAACAGCACCGACACGGGCGAACAAACCAATTATGCGGGTGGAATCACCTTTGTCAGCCAGGATCCCTCATCGACCTACGACGATCTGGTCGTGTGGGTTTCGCCCAACACCCTGTTCAACCGCATGGTCGCGGCCGGCAAGCTGCCCTAGGCCCTGCGCCAGGTTGTTCCCTGCGGCGTGTCTTCCAGCACGATGCCCGCTTCCAACAGCTCCTTGCGGATGCGGTCCGCCTCGGCAAAGTTCTTCGCCTTCTTGGCGGCGATGCGTGCTTCGATCTGCGCGTTGATGGCGGCATCCTCCAGCCCGCCCTCGCTCGCCCCTCCCTGCAGGAACTCAAGCGCATCGCGCTGCAGCAGACCGAGCACCCCGCCCAGCGCCCTGAGCTGAGTCGCCATCTGCGCTGACTGGCTGCGATTCACTTCGTTGGCCAGATCGAACAGCACGGCCATTGCTTCCGGCGTGTTGAAGTCGTCGTCCATCGCGGACTTGAAACGCTGCGCGTGAGGTTCGTTCCAGTCCACTGCGCCCACCCCCCACCTCCCGCTTGCGGGCGAGGGGAGATTTTTGAGTGCCGTGTATAGCCTAGAGAGTGCCCCTCTGGCATCGTCCAGGTGCGCATCGGAATAATTCAGCGGGCTGCGGTAGTGCGCGCGCAGGATAAAGAAGCGCACCACTTCGGCATCGTATTTCTTCAGCACTTCGCGGATGGTGAAGAAGTTGCCGAGACTCTTGGACATCTTTTCGTTGTCCACGCGCACGAAGCCGTTGTGCATCCAGTAGTTCACGTACTGGCACCGGTGCGCGCCTTCACTCTGTGCGATCTCGTTCTCGTGGTGCGGGAACTGCAGGTCGGCGCCGCCGCCGTGGATGTCGAAATGGTTGCCGAGGATATCGGAAGCCATGGCCGAGCATTCGAGATGCCAGCCCGGACGCCCCTTGCCCCACTTCGAATCCCATTTCACTTCGTCCGCCTCGTTGTCCTTGGCATGTTTCCACAGCACGAAATCGAGCGGATCGTGCTTGCCGGAAGCCACCTCCACGCGCTCGCCGGCGCGCAAATCCTCCAGCGACTTGCCGGAAAGTTTGCCGTAGCCGTCGAACTTCCTGACGGCGTAGTTCACGTCGCCGTCTGCCGCCTGGTAGGCCAGGCCGTTCTTTTCCAGTTGCGCGACCATCGCCAGCATCTGCGGCACGTACTGCGTGGCGCGCGGCTCGTGGTCCGGGCGCTGCACGCCGAGCGCATCGGCATCCTCGTGCATCGCGGCGATGAAGCGCTGCGTCAGCGCATGGATGGATTCCCCGTTTTCCGCCGCGCGCTTGATGATCTTGTCGTCGATGTCGGTGATGTTGCGCACGTAGGTGACGTCAAAGCCGGAGGCCTTGAGCCAGCGCTGCACCATGTCGAACACCACCATCACGCGCGCGTGGCCGAGGTGGCAGTAGTCGTACACCGTCATGCCGCATACGTACATGCGCACCTTGTTGGCGGCTATGGGATTGAAATCCTGCTTGTCGCGGGCGAGGGTGTTGTAGATTTTTAACATGTGAACCTTATGCTGCTATCGTTATCGACTCCTTCCCCCTTGCAGGGGGAGGTCGGGATGGGGGTGGAAATTTCCGAGCAACGTAATGCAACGCTTCTACCCCCCACCCTACCCCTCCCCCGCAAGGGGGAGGGAATAATCATCCTTGTTCCTTCGCCCAGGAATCCTTCAGCGTCACCGTACGGTTGAACACCAGCTTCTTGCCCGGCTGGTGGTCGCGGCGATCGGTGCAGAAATAGCCCAGACGCTCGAACTGGTAGCGCGTCTCCGGCGCAGCGTCTTTCACGCACGCCTCCACCCAGCCCTGCACCACCACCAGCGAAGCCGGGTTGAGGTAGGTGCAGAAATCCACGTCGCGGTCTGCATCCGGCTCCGGCACCGTGAACAGGCGGTCATACAGGCGAATCTCGGCGGGCAGGGCATGCTCGCGCGACAGGAAATGGATCACGCCCTTCACCTTGCGTCCTTCCGGGTTCTTGCCCAGCGTGTCGTGGTCGATGCTGCACTTGAGCTCGACCACCTTGCCGGCAGCATCCTTCACCGCTTCGTCGCAGCGCATCACGTAGCTGTGACGCAAACGAATCTCGCCGCCCAAGGTGAGGCGCTTCCAACCGGGCGGCGGCACTTCGGCGAAGTCGTCGGCCTCGATGAACAGCTCTTTGCCAAACGGGACCACGCGCTTGCCCAGCTCGGGCTGGTTGGGATGGAAGTCCGCTTCGCGCGTCTGCGCGCCTTCGGCATTGGTGATGGTCACCTTGAGCGGATTGATGATGGCCATCACGCGCGGGGCGCGCGACTCCAGGTCTTCGCGGATCGCGCCTTCCATGATCGCCATGTCGACGATGTTCTCGCTCTTGGAGACGCCTATGCGCCTGGCGAATTCGCGGATGCCTTCGGGCGTGTAGCCGCGGCGGCGCATGCCGCTGATGGTGGGCATGCGGGGGTCGTCCCAGCCGCTCACCTTTTTCTCGTTCACCAGCTGCAGCAGCTTGCGCTTGCTGGTGATGGTGTAGTGCAGCTCAAGACGCGAGAACTCGTACTGGCGCGGGTGGCAGGGGATGGTGATGTTGTCGAGCACCCAGTCGTACAACGGGCGATGGTCCTCGAACTCCAGCGTGCAGATGGAATGGGTGATGCCTTCCAGCGCGTCGGAGATGCAGTGGGTGTAGTCGTACATCGGATAGATGCACCACTTGTCGCCGGTGCGGATGTGGTGCGCGCGGCGGATGCGGTAGATCACCGGGTCGCGCATGTTGATGTTGGGCGAACTCATGTCGATCCTGGCGCGCAGCACCATGGCGCCGTCGGCGAATTCGCCGGCCTTCATGCGCGTGAACAGGTCGAGGTTCTCTGCCACCGCGCGGTCGCGGTTCGGGCTGTTCTTGCCCGGCTGGGTCAGCGTGCCGCGGTATTCGCGCATCTGCTCCGGCGTCAGATCGTCCACATAGGCCAGGCCCTTGTTGATCAGTTCGACCGCGAAATCGTACAGCGCGTCGAAGTAGTCCGAGGCCCAGCGCACTTCGCCGTTCCACTGGAAGCCCAGCCAGCGCACGTCGTCCTGGATGGATTGCGCGTACTCCTCGCTTTCCTTCTCCGGGTTGGTGTCGTCGAAACGCAGGTTGCAGAGGCCGTCATAGTCCTTGGCCAAACCGAAGTTCAGGCAGATGGATTTGGCATGGCCGACGTGCAGGTAGCCGTTCGGCTCCGGCGGGAAGCGGGTAACGATGCTTTTATGCTTGCCGCTGGCGAGGTCGCCGTCGATGATGGTACGGATGAAATTGGAAACGGGTGCGGCTGGAACGGGGGCATTGCTGCTCATGTTGGCTCAAGAGGTATCGGCGATGAAGGTGCGGAATTCTACCCGAAAACAGTCCCTGCCATGCCGTCGCGCAAACCGTGTAAGGGCGCTGCTTATTTGGTAGAATCGCCCCCTCTTTGAATCGGCAATGCCATTGCAACTTTTCCGGAATTAACCAACGATGAAAATGCTTAAACTGTTCAGCCGCGCCACCGCATTGGGCATCCTGTTAGCGATCGCCATTCCCGCTCAGGCAGATGACCTGCAAGACGCCAACAAACTGTTCAAGCAAGGGCAGAATGCCCAGGCGCTGGAGAAGGTCAACGCCTTTCTCGCCACCAAGCCCAAGGATGCGCAGGGGCGCTTCCTCAAAGGCCTGATCTTCGCCGAGCAAGGCAACACCGCCGATGCCATCACCGTCTTCAACGGCCTCACCGAAGACTATCCCGAACTGCCCGAACCCTATAACAACCTGGCCGTGCTGTATGCCGGACAGGGCCAGTACGAGAAGGCCAAGAACGAGCTGGAAATGGCGATCCGCACCCACCCCAGCTACGCCACCGCGCACGAGAACCTGGGCGACATCTACGCCAAGATGGCCAGCCAGGCCTACGATCGCGCATTGCAGCTGGACAAGGGCAACACCAATACCCAGACCAAGCTGGCACTGATCCGCGAACTGTTCAGCAAGAACGCGCGCACCTCCGCCAAACCGACCGTGATCGCAGCGGCCGATCCGGCACCGGCCGCGGTTGTGGCACCCGTTGCCGTGCCTGCCAGCGCGGCGGCTGTCGCACCGGCTGCATCAGCTGCACCGGTCGCACCTGTCGTGGCGACGCCGGCCGCTTCGCAGGTGGCAGCCAAACCGGTGGTGGCAACCGCAGCGGTCAGCGCCGATCCCGGCGCGGACGTGCTGAAAGCGACCAGGGACTGGGCCGCCGCCTGGTCTGCCAAAAACAGCAAGAAGTACCTTGCCTTCTACGCCAGGGAATTCAAGGTACCCGGCGGCGAAAGCCGCAGCGCATGGGAAGCACAGCGCAAAACCCGCATCGCCGCCCCCAAGACCATCCATGTCGAAGTGCATGACGCCAGGGTCAGGATGGCGGACGACACCCATGCCAGCGTCAGCTTCAGACAGACCTATCGCGCCAGCCACCTGAACGTCACCTCCAGCAAGATGCTGAATTGGGTGAAGTCGGATGGCGCATGGCTGATCGCAGAAGAACGTTCCGGCAAGTGAGCATGCCCAGCCGATTGCTTCCTCTCCTGCTGCTGTGCTTCGCCGCGCCCGCCCTGGCCGGGGAGTCGGTGTCGCGCGAACTGGAGCAGGGTCTGGCGAAAAGCCTGCAGGCCGTGGGCGAGAACCACCTCGATGTGGCGCTGAACGAAGTCGATTCGCTGCTCAGGATCAATCCCAATTTCAAGCTGGCACAACTGGTCAAGGGCGACCTGCTGCTGGCGCGCGCCAAACCGATCAACGGTTTCGGCGATGCGCCCAATGCACCGCGCGATCGCATCCAGGACCTGCGCGAGGAAGCCGAGGCCAGGCTGCAGCGCGCGCAGCAGCAGCAGCCCATCGCCGTGCCCAGGTACCTGTGGCAGCTTTCCCCCAGGCAGCGTTACGCGGTGGTGGTGGATACCGGCAAGTCCACGCTGTACCTGTTCGAAAACGTGAATGGCGAACCGCGCTATGTGTCGGATTTCTACATCAGCGTCGGCAAGAAAGGGGCGGACAAGGTCTCCGAAGGCGACCAGAAGACGCCGCTCGGCGTGTATTTCGTCAACGGCCACCTGACCCGCGACAAGCTCACCGACTTCTACGGTCCCGGCGCCTATCCGCTGAGCTATCCCAACGAATGGGACAAGCGCGAAGGACGCGACGGCCACGGCATCTGGCTGCACGGCACCCCCAGCGACACCTTCAGCCGCCCGCCGCGCGCCAGCAACGGCTGCGTGGTGCTGGCCAACAACGACCTCAACGAGATCGGCAGCCACCTGCAGATCGGCATCACGCCGGTGATCATCGCCAGCAAGATCGACTGGAGCAACGAGGCGGATCGTGCGGATCGTGCTTCCCTGCTGAAGGAGATCGAACAATGGCGCAGCGACTGGGCCAGCCGCGACACAGAAGCCTACCTCGCGCACTATGCGCATGATTTCTCCACCGGCAGCATGAGCCTGCCCGCCTTCGCGCAGCAGAAGCGGCTGGTGAATTCCGGCAAGACCTGGATCAAGGTCAGGCTGTCGGATGTCAGCATCTTCCCCTACCCCAGCCAGCCGGATCTGGTGGTGGTCAACTTCGAGCAGGATTACGACAGCAACAACCTTTCCAACCACATGAACAAGCGCCAGTACTGGATGAAACGCAACGGACGCTGGCAGATCGTGTACGAAGGAGCCGCTTGATGAATGCCTTCATGAATTCGTCTTTCGGGCGCATCGCTGCGTTGCAGCGGTACTCGCTTCCTCGCTATCTGCAAGATATGTCTCGTCGTTCCGTTCCGTGCGCCTTGCGCTGCATCCCGAAATCCTGAACTACTAAAGGCATTCACCATGAAACTGATACATATCGCTCTCGCATTCTTGCTGGCCGGACTGTGCGTCCTGCCGGCCCAAGCCGCCTCTACACCCGCCACCAAAGGAAAAATGAAAATGGTCAGACTCCATACCAACCATGGCAACATCACCCTGCAACTCGACGCGGAAAAAGCGCCCGTCACCGTCCAGAACTTCCTCGACTACGTGAACAGCGGCTTCTACAGCAACACCATCTTCCATCGCGTGATCCCCAACTTCATGATCCAGGGTGGCGGCTTCGAGCCGGGCCTGATCCAGAAGAAGACCAACGCGCCGATCAAGAACGAGGCGGCGAACGGCCTGAAGAACGACATCTACACGATCGCCATGGCGCGTACCGGAGATCCGCATTCCGCCACCGCGCAGTTCTTTATCAACACCAAGAACAACAGCTTCCTGGACTATCCCGGCCAGGACGGCTGGGGCTACTGCGTATTCGGCAAGGTGGTCGAAGGGCAGGAGGTGGTCGACGCGATCGGCAAGGTGAAAACCGGCAGCAGCGGCTTCTATCAGGACGTGCCGAAAGAGGACGTCATCATCACCAAGGCGGAAGTCATCGAGTAACCACAAACGGCGCCTCGGCGCCGTTTTGCTTTATGCCGCATAGCCTGTTCATCTCCGACCTGCACCTGAGCCACGATCATCCGCACAGCACGGAGATGTTCCTGCGTTTCGCCGCCGACATTGCGCCGGCGGCCGAAGCGCTCTACATCCTGGGCGACCTGTTCGAATACTGGGCCGGCGACGACGACGCGGGCGATCCGTTCCACCTGCGCATCACCGGCACGCTGCGCCAGCTGGATGCACAGGGCACGCGCATCTTCATCATGCACGGCAATCGCGATTTCCTGATGGACGAGGAGCTCGGTGCAGCCTGCCATGCCACGCTGCTCGACGACCCGACGCTGCTCGACCTGTACGGCACGCCCACCCTGCTCACGCACGGCGATGCGCTGTGCACCGGCGACACCGAATATCAACGCTTCCGCAGCCTGGTGCGCAGCAGCGATTGGCAGGCGCAATTTCTCGCGCAACCGCTGGCCAGACGCAAGGCCCAGATCGAACAGCTGCGAATGCAAAGCAGGAACGAGAAAAGTCTCAAGACGATGGACATCATGGATGTGAACGTGGCGGCGGTGGAGGACCTGCTGCGCCAGTACCACTACCCGCGCCTCATCCACGGCCACACGCACCGCCCGGCGAAACACCTGCATCAACCGGATGGACACCTGTGCGAACGCTGGGTGCTGGGCGACTGGGATAGCGGCAAGGCAGCCATCCTGCGTTGCGATGCAAATGGCATCGAGTGGCTGCAGGTATGAACCTGCGTTTTACAGGAAACGGTCCAGCAGGCGCCGGCTGTGGCCGTCCAGGGCATCGAGATCGCGGATCAGGAACGATACCCCGTAACCGTCGGTGATCAGCAGCGTGCTGCCGGTGAGGCGGCGAATGTGATCCTCGGCCTTGAGCAGCAGTTCGGTATCCCCGCGATCGGTGGCGACCTGCCACTTGCTCGGTGTCGCGAAGCTGGAGACCTGTTTGATGCGAGTGATCTCCGGCATGAATTCGCGCTGCGCGAGCTCGGCCTCGATCAGGGCGCGCATCTCGTCTGGCAGCCCGCTCAAGCGCTCCACCCAAAGCAGCTCGTGCCCGTCCTCGCCGAGCAGCGACACCCCGTCATCCGGAGCGCTGATCGGGAAGGCGCGCAGGGGAACGACACCCTCATGCACTGTTCCATCGGCGTCGACCATGACGAGCTGGCCGGCCGCATTGCGTTCGAGCCTGAAATCCTTGTTGCTCTTCATGCGGCGGACTCCTTGGCGGTTTGCGGCGGGCTGCCATTCTGATCGTCCAGATCGGTATCCACATTGCGGGCCTGCGCTTGATACAAACGGAAATAAGCCCCCTCCTTGCCCATCAGCTCCTCGTGGCTGCCCATCTCGACGATCTCGCCGCGATCCAGCACCACCAGCCGGTCCGCCTTGTGCAGCGTGGAGAGGCGGTGAGCGATGGCGATGGTGGTACGGCCGCGCACCAGATTGTCCAGTGCGCGCTGGATTTCTTTCTCGGTCTCGGTGTCGACCGAAGCGGTCGCCTCGTCGAGAATCAGGATGCGCGGATCGATCAGCAGCGCACGCGCGATCGAGATGCGCTGCCGCTCCCCGCCCGACAGGCCCTGGCCGCGTTCGCCCACCAGCGAATCGTAGCCGTGCGGCAGGCGCAGGATGAACTCGTGGGCATGGGCGGCACGCGCCGCCGCGACGATTTCGGTACGGGTCGCATGCGGCTTGCCGTAAGCGATGTTCTCCGCGATCGAGCCGAAGAACAGGAACGGCTCCTGCAGCACGAGGCCGATGTTGCTGCGGTATTCGGCAATCGGCAGCGAGCGGATGTTCACCCCGTCGATGCTGATGGCCCCTTCGCTGACATCGTAGAAACGGCATAGCAGGTTGACCAGCGTGCTCTTGCCGGAACCGCTATGCCCCACCAGGCCGATCATCTCGCCCGGCGCAATGGTCAGATTGAAATTGCGGATGACGGCGCGATTGCCGTAACGGAAGCCGGCGTCGCGAATGTCGATGCGCCCCTCGATGCGCTCCAGATGCTGCGGCTTGGCGGGCTCGGGCACGCTGGAAACGCGATCGAGGATATCGAAGATGCGCTTCGCGCCGGAGGCGGTCTTTTGCGTCACCGACACGATGCGGCTCATCGAGTCGAGCCGGGTATAGAAACGGCTGATGTAGGCCAGGAAGGCGGTCAGCACGCCCACGCTGATCCGGTTGTGCGTGACTTGCCAGATGCCGAAAGCCCATACCACCAGCAGGCCAATTTCGGTGAGCAGCGTCACGCTGGGAGAAAACAGCGACCAGATGCGGTTGATGCGGTCGTTGACGGCCAGATTGTGCTGGTTCACCTGGCGGAACCGGCCCGATTCGCGTTTCTCCTGGGCGAAGGCCTTGACCACACGGATGCCGGGAATGGTGTCGGCCAGGATGTTGCTGACTTGCGACCAGACGCGGTCGACCTTTTCGAAGCCGGTGCTGAGCCTGTGCCTGACCTGGTGGATCATCCAGGCGATCAGCGGCAACGGCAGCAGCGTGACCAGCGCCAGCCACGGATCGATGGTGAACAGGATCACCGCTGTCATCAGAATCATCAGAACATCGGTTGCGAAGTCCAGCAGGTGCAGCGACAGGAACAGGCAGATGCGGTCCGATTCGGAACCGATGCGCGCCATCAGGTCGCCGGTGCGCTTGCCGCCGAAGTACTCCAGCGACAGGTGCAGCAGGTGATCGTAGGTGATGGTGCGCAGATCGGTGCCGATGCGTTCGCTGACCAAAGCGAGGATATAGGTCTTGGCCCATCCCAGCGCCCATGCCAGCAGGGCCGAGAGCAGCAGTCCGCCCAGCAGCAGTTCCACCATGCCGACATTGATGGGCTTGCCGTTCTCAAACGGGATCAGCACATCGTCCATCAAGGGCATGGACAGATAGGGCGGAACCAGCGTGGCGGCGGTCGAAGCCAGCATCAGCAGGAAACCCGCCAGCAGTTGCCAGCGGTAGGGCCGCGCAAAGCGCCACAAGCGCAGCAACACCCAGCTCGAGGGCGGCGCTTCCGCTTCGATGTCGCAGTATGCGCATTCCTCCTGATCCGGCGCCAGCGGGGCCAGGCACAGCGGGCACAGCCGGGGTTGCGCCACACCGGCGGGATGGCCGCCCTGCAGACCATTGAGCGCCTGCTCGAACTGGCGGACGAATCGCGTCGCATCGGCGCCATGCGCCATGGTATAGCGCCAGCACCCCAGCCGCGTGCCGCCGTCGAACAAGCCGATGCTGCCGATGCCGGCATGGTCCTGTTGCCTCAAAGTCTGCCCTGCCGCCAGCCTATGCTCGCTGCAACCCTGTCCGGCCGCCGTCAACGCAAGCACTCGCCGGTCGGTCACCAGCAACAATCCCTTGCTGAAGCTCAGCCTGTCGTCAAGGTCGGTCTCGAACCAGGCATGAATCCGTTCGCGATCGGCCAGACGCGCTTGCAGAACCTGGTGCCATGCATCGGGAATCGGACTGTCGGAAGAAGGGGGGGAAATGGTAGAAACGTCCACAGGGTTCGAAGTTTACTACAGCCGCCATCTTGGATAAACCGCAAACCCTCTGTAAACTGGATACCTTTTTGAATGCATTGCCCTGCGGCGCGCCGCATCGCGCTTGCGGCCAATCCAAGTTCGCCCGGGAAGTTCGATGGAGTTTCTTAAAATTTTGCCGCTGCGCGGCCCGAACATCTGGACCTACCGTCCGGTGCTCGAAGTCTGGCTGGATATCGGCGCGCTGGAAGATTCGCCATCCAACACCATTCCGGGTTTCTACGAACGTCTGTCGGCCTGGCTGCCTACGCTGATCGAGCACCGCTGCAGCATCGGCGAACGCGGCGGATTCCTGCAGCGGCTGCGCGAAGGCACCTGGCCCGGACATATCCTCGAACACGTCACCATCGAATTGCAGAACCTCGCCGGCATGCAGAGCGGTTTCGGCAAGGCGCGCGGCACCTCGGTGCGCGGCATCTACAAGGTGGTCGTACGTTCGCGCAACGAACAGGTGACGCACGCCGCCCTGCATGCGGCCCGCGACCTGATCCTAGCTGCGATGCAGGACACGCCTTTCGACGTGGCTGGAGCGGTCGCCCGCCTGCACGAGATGGTGGATTCCCTCTGCCTGGGACCGAGCACCGCGTGCATCGTGGATGCGGCAACCGACCGTGGCATACCCTGGATACGCCTGAACGACGGCAATCTGGTGCAGTTCGGCTACGGCGTGCACCAGCGCAGGATCTGGACCGCCGAGACCGACCAGACCAGCGCCATCGCCGAGGGCATCTCGCGCGACAAGGACCTGTCCAAGAGCCTGCTGAGCGCCTGCGGCGTGCCGGTCCCGGAAGGCCGCATCGTGGACAGCCCGGCGGATGCCTGGGAAGCCGCCGAGGATATCGGCGTGCCGGTGGTGGTCAAGCCGAGCGATGCGAACCACGGGCGCGGCGTCTCCGCCGAGCTGACCACGCGCGAAGAGATCGAGGCCGCCTTCCATCTCGCCGATGCGGAGGGCAGCGAGGTGATGGTCGAACGTTTCATCCGCGGCAACGAGCATCGCCTGCTGGTGGTGGGCGGCCGTCTGGCGGCGGCAGCGCGCGGCGAATCGGTATCGCTGGTGGCGGATGGACATTCGACCATACGGCAACTCATCGATACCCAGATCAACACCGATCCGCGCCGCGGGCCGAGCGAAGAATTTCCACTCGACCTGATCGTGCCGGACGAGGATGCGGCGATCCGTTTCGAACTTGAACGGCAAGGCTACACTGCCGATTCGATCCCGCCGCACGGCAGGCGGGTGCTGGTCCAGCGCAACGGCAACGTGTCCATCGACGTGACCGACGCGGTCCACCCGGAAGTGGCGGCAATGGTCGCCCTGGCGGCGCGGGTCATCGGCCTGGATATCGCGGGCGTCGACCTGGTGGCGCAGGATATCTCCCGCCCGCTCGCCGAGCAGGGCGGTGCCATCGTCGAGATCAATGCCGGCCCCGGCCTGCTCATGCATCTCAAACCGGCCGAAGGCGAGCCGCGTCCGGTCGGCAAGGCGATCATCGACAGTCTGTTCGCGGAAGGCAGGACTGGGCGCATCCCGGTGGTCGGCATCAGCGGCACCGACGGCAAGAACCTGACTGCCCGCATGCTGGCGAGCTTGCTGCACCTGCGCGGCAGCCATGCCGGCCTCGCCTGCGCCGACGGCCTGTATTTCGCGCAACGCCGGATCGACCCGCGCGACGCCGCCAACTGGGCCAGTGCGCAAAAGGTATTGCTCAACCGCAGCGTGGAAGTGGCCGTAATCGAGAACGGCAGCGATACCATATTGACCGAGGGGCTGGGCTACGATCGCTGCCAGGTCGGCATCGTCACCAATATCGATGCCGCACGGCATTTCGGCAAATACTATATCGAGACCCCCGAACAGGTATGCAACGTGTTCCGCACCCAGGTCGACGTGGTCCTGCCGGAAGGCGTCGCCGTGCTGAACGCCGCCGATCCGCTGGTCGCGCCAATGGCCGAATACTGCGATGGCGAAGTGATCTTCTTCTCCCGGCATGGCGAGACCGAATTGATCGCCACCCACCTGCAGCAGGGCGGCCGGGCAGTGCTGGTGAAGGAAGGCCGCATCGTCTGTATCGCCGGCACGGACGAGTGCGAAGCGATCGGCCTGGCACAGGTACCGGTGCTGGCGAACATGCCCGACCCGCAGCGGCTGGACAGCGTACTGGCCGCAGTTGCGGCAGGCTGGGCGCTGGCCGTGCCGGTGGAACTCATTCGCGGCGGCCTGGCGACGTACACGTCTTAGGATCGCCAGCGGCCATGATCAACACAAAGGATATCGTCTGATGGAAGTGTCTCGTATCCGCGCGCTGCGCGGCCCGAATCTGTGGAGCCGGCACACTGCCATCGAGGCCATCGTCCACTGCGGCGAGGCCGAACAGGATATCGCCCAGATAGACGGCTACGAGAAGCGCCTGCGCGCCCTGTTTCCGGAAATCGCCTTCCTGCAAGTGGCTGGCCGCAAGGAGCCGGTTCCGTTGGCCCGCGCCCTGGAACTGGCGGCATTGGATCTGCAGGCGCAAGCGGGCTGTCCGGTCACGTTCAGCCGTACCACGGCCACCTTCGAGAAAGGCGTATATCAAGTCGTGGTCGAATACAGCCAGGAAAAGGTGGGGCGCCGGGCTTTCGAGCTGGCACAGCAGTTGTGCAATGCCGCATTGCACAACGCCGATTTCGACCTGGCTGCCGCCCTGTCCGAATTGCGCGAACTCGATGTGGATGAACGTCTCGGCCCCAGCACGGGCGCGATCGTCGAAGCGGCCATCGCGCGCGGCATCCCCTTCCGCCGCCTGACCCGCGGCAGCCTGGTGCAGTTCGGCTGGGGCAGCAAGCAACGCCGCATCCAGGCTGCCGAAACCGATCGCAGCAGCGCCATCGCGGAAGCGATCGCCCAGGACAAGGACCTGACCAAGAAGCTGCTCGATGCAGTCGGCGCCCCGGTGCCCGGCGGCCGTCCGGTATCCAGTGCGGAGGATGCCTGGGCTGCCTTGTGCGAAATCGGCGCGCCGGTGGTGGTCAAGCCGCAGGACGGCAACCAGGGCAAAGGCGTCACCGCCAATGTCGTCACGCGCGAGCAACTGAATATCGCCTACCATGCGGCGAGCGAGGTCAGTTCGGAGATACTGGTTGAACGCTACATTCCCGGCTACGATTTCCGCCTGCTGGTGGTGGGCAACCAGGTCGTGGCTGCCGCGCGCCGCGACCCGCCGATGGTCGTGGGCGATGGCGTGCATACGGTGCGCGAATTGATCGACCAGGTGAACAGCGATCCTCGCCGCGGCGATGGGCACGCCACCTCGCTGACCCGGATCCATATCGACGAGATCGCACTGGCAAGACTGGGGGCTCAGGGCTATAACACCGACTCCATCCCGAAGAAAGGCGTGCGCGTCGTGTTGCGCAACAATGCCAATCTCAGCACCGGCGGTTCGGCCACCGACGTCACCGACGACGTACATCCCGATCTGGCCGCCAGCGCGGTTGCCGCGGCACAGATGATCGGCCTCGACATCTGCGGCGTCGACGTGGTGTGCAACAGCGTGCTCAAACCGTTACAGGAACAGGAAGGGGGCATCGTCGAGGTGAATGCCGCTCCCGGCCTGCGCATGCACCTGCAACCCTCCTTTGGCAAAGGCCGCGCGGTGGGCGAGGCGATCATCGCCATGATGTTCCCGCAAGGAGAGAACGGCCGCATTCCGCTTGTGGCCGTGGCCGGCACCAACGGCAAGACCACCACGGTGCGGCTGATCGCACACCTCCTGGGACGCAAAGGCTTGCGTGTCGGCATGACCAATTCAGACGGCGTGTATATCGATGGCAAGCGCATCGATACCGGCGATTGCAGCGGCCCGAAGAGCGCACGCAACGTGTTGCTGCATCCCGACGTCGACGCAGCCGTGCTGGAAACCGCCCGCGGCGGGGTCTTGCGCGAAGGACTGGCGTTCGATGCCTGCGACGTTGCGGTGGTCACCAACATCGGCATGGGCGACCACCTGGGCCTCAACTACATCAGCACCGTCGAAGACCTCGCTGTGGTCAAGCGCGTGGTCGTGCAAAACGTCGCGCCGCATGGCACCGCCGTGCTCAATGCCGCCGACCCGATGTGCGTGCAGATGGCGAATGTGTGCCCCGGCAGCGTGACATTCTTCGCCCATGACCGGCATCACCCGGTCATCGCCATGCACAGGGCACGCGGCCAGCGCGTGGTCTACGTCCACGACGGGCATATCGTCGCCGCCCGGAACGCCGAAGAACACGGCTTTCCGCTCTCCGGCATTCCCCTGACGCGCAACGGCACGATCGGTTTCCAGGTCGAGAACGCGATGGCCGCGGTGGCGGCCGCCTGGGCAGCGAACGTGGACTGGGAAACGATAAGCACCGGCCTGGCCTCGTTCGTCAACGATGCGCAAACCGCTCCCGGCAGATTCAACTTCTTCGATTATCGCGGCGCCAGCGTCATCGCCGACTACGGCCACAACCCGGATGCGATCCTTGCGCTGGTACCGGCCATCGAGAGCATCCCGGCCAAAAAACGCGTGGCGGTGATCAGTGGTGCCGGAGACCGGCGCGATGTCGACATCATCCGCCAGACCGAGATCCTGGGCGACGTGTTCGACGAGATCATCCTGTATCAGGACCAATGCCAGCGTGGCCGCGAAGATGGGGAGGTGCTCGCGCTGCTGCGCCGCGGATTGATCCATACCCAACGGGCCCGGTTGGTGGATGAAATCACGGGAGAGTTTCTGGCGATCGATACTGCCTTGTCTCGCCTGCAGCCAGGCGACCTGTGCCTGATCCTGATCGATCAGGTCGACGAGGCGCTTGCACATATCGCCGGGAAAGTGGCGGCGGCCTGACCGACGGCATCACGCCCATTGCGGCAGGAAACCGGAAGGCCTGCGTAACGCCCCGCTTCCGATCCCGAACCTCAACGACGGTCAGACCAGATGCCCCCACGGATCGCCCGTGTCGACCTCGGGCATCAAGGTGGCGTGATGCTCGTGCAACCGCATCAATGCGGTCAGCACATGCAGCGGAAAGCCCTGGCGCCCGCCGCGCTCGTCGAGGATGACTTTGCCGAGATAATTCTGCAGTGCGACCGCGCCCCACATCTGCGTGATCTTCGCGCCGATGTTCGGGAAATGCTGCTGCACAAGCGAAAGATCGGATGCCAGATCGGCTGGCAACACTGGCGGGTTGGGTGCCTTGAGAACGACGATCTTGATAGCCATAGTGACCTTCCTGTTGACCTGACTGGGAAACCGGACCCGCACATGTGCGCCATTGAGCGCATTCATCCTGCGAAATGCATGGGAAAGTACGGCATCGTCTGGCGCTGTCCGTCCTCCCGCATGAACGGACAGCAATTTAGCACCAGCGGCGATATCGGGATATATGCCAAAAGATATAGTCCGGGGCATATGCCCCCGCCAGTCCGGAGCGGATGACATGCAGATCAGGCCACCGCGATCTCACGCCTGAACCGGGATATCGGACTTGCGCCTGCGCTTGTTGGCATACATGCGCTCATCGGCAATGCGCATGAGATTGTCTTTGGTCGGATTCTCGTGCACATGGACCGAACCGAAGCTGGCGCCGGCAAACTCGAAGCCTTGGCGGCGCAATTCGTCCATCGCGGCAACCATGATCTCGTCGATGGCAAAGAGGTCGCCTTCCCGGCAGGTGATGGCAAACTCGTCGCCGCCCAGGCGATGCAGGTTGGCCTGCCTGGGCAACCGCCCATTCAGCACCTGGGCAAAGCGCCGCAACAACTCATCGCCGCGTTCGTGTCCAAAACGATCGTTGTAGTGCTTCAGGCCATCAAGATCGATGAAGGTCAGACTGCCTTGCTGCGGCAACTGCTCCAGCTCGTTTTCCAGCACATAGCGATTGGGCAAGCCAGTCAGCGTGTCGGTGCGCGCGATCTGCTGGCTGCGCTGGAGCCGCTGCAGGGCATCCTCTTTTTCGCGGTGCAGCCGGGCAAACTGCTGTGCCAGCACCAGTGCCAGCAATAGTGCCTCCACGGTGGCCGCGGTCAGTCCAAGGTGCTCCATGTAGATGGTGTAAACGTCATGCAGCCTGCTCATGGAGATGGAAACCACGCCCAGCGCAAAGAAGGCGAGGATGGCAACCAGATACATGCGGGCCAGGGGATGGCCTTGCCGCGCCCGCACAATGCCGGCAGCCAGACCATAGCTGAGGAACAGCCCGACGCCATAGCGATCGAGTTCCAGCGACCAGTTCGGCGCAAATGCCGCCAGCACGATGAACATCCCCAACAGCAACAGCACCCCCCGGCCTGTCCGATACAGGTAAGGATTGGAATCGCGGCCGATGTCCAGCAGGGCGATGACGAACACGACATAGGCGCAATTGGAGAACAGGATGGGCAGACTGATCAGGTAGAACCAGTGCAGGCCGAACAAATCCGGATACACCAGCAATGCAGTACCGTTGTATATCAGGTTGCCCAGAATGAACAAGGCGTATGTGCCTTCCACGATGCTACGGCGCGCCAGCGCCAGTATCGCGTAATAGATCCCCAGGCCCAGCAGGACTCCCAGACTGGTGAGCACCAGCGCATTGCCCGGTTTGATGCTTTGCTGGTAATGCGGCAGGTCATCGAGATAAGGTTGCGGCTGCGCAAGAAAGAAGGGGGACGAGAGCTCGCTGACCAGCCGGTAACGGCCGGGCGGCAATTGCAGGACACGCCCGTGACGCAACAGGAAGGGGTTGCTTGCCGCACTCTGGATGCCGCCTTCCGCCATGGCGACCTGCTTGCCCTCGCGGTCGAATATCCAGTGCCGGAAATGGCCGATGACGCTGGAATTCTTGAAATCCAGCACGAGGGGATCGTCCGAATTGATCTCGAAATCCGCCCGATAGATGAAACGTCCGCCAGTAGGTGCGACCTGATCCACCGCCGAAAGCGAGGCTTCGTCCAGCTGGTATTCGCCGCGATAATTCCAGTGCACAGGCTCCTGGAACCAGTTTCCAGCCATTCGCTGCGGATAGGCCTGACATGCGGTCGATGTCGCGGCAAGGGAAAACACCGCCAGACAGAGCGGTGGTACGAAGCTGCAGCAATAACGTGCGAATCTCAAAAACATCCGGGCTTTGTGCGTACCGCAAATCATCCTTGCGGCGGTCAGGGGCAAGTTAAACAACCAACAGGGCAACGTTACTCAATCCCGGTAATTACGACAATGAAGCGAACAACTTTAATGATCTGGACAGATCAAATCGACATGAACGGGAGGGGATGCCGTCGCAAACCAGGCAATCCGGCATTTCCGTCATTGTGGCGCATCGTCAGAACATGCCGGTGATCATCACCCTGCCGCCATAATCCGGGCTGCCATCGGCAAAACCTTTCAGCAGACTGGCTTGCACGCTTGTACTGCGGGAAAGGTTCTGCGATGCATACACTGTGACATCCCGTTGAGCGCCGCCGGTCACGAATGCGCTTTGCGCCGCATTGACCATCGCTCCTGCATTGGTATCGTCGCTTAACTGCTGGTTGACGCCCAGCGTGCCAAAGGCGACATTGTTCGTGGCGATGCCGACCGGCGCTCCCACCACCTTGTAGCCCGCCGTTGCAAAAAGCGAAGTTTGACCAAGCAACCGGAATGAGCCATCGACTTGCGCCGAATAATCGTTCTCGCCGGTGCCCAGCCCCTTATTTGCATCTGCAGTACCGAACTTGATCTTGCCGACCACATCGAGCGAGAGCGCATCGGCGGCGTAAGCCACGTAACCGGCCGAGGCGATGACATCCCCCAGTCCCGAATTGGTGCTGGTGGCGAGACCGCCTCCCTTGGCTGAGCGTCCGAAGCCAGTGCCTCCAGCGGGAGAGACCATCCGCCCGTAGCCCTGAATGACGCCCCCGGGACCGGTAATGCTGATATACGGGATCGTCAGCATCAGGCTCAGTCTGTCTGCCGCATATTTTCCGATGACGGGAACATAGAGGATATCGGTCGATACGGCATTGCCGTATTTGCCCGTGCTGTAATCCAATCCGGTACTCAGGCTGAAACCATCATCCGCGAGAGCCCGGCTGGCGATCGTCAGCAACACCAGACCGGCAAGCAGTTTCTTCATACGCGACCGATTAACTCCGTAGTAAAGCACCGCAGGCTGCCGGCCGATGCACGCCGCAACGTGCTGCAACAGTCCAATTGCCTGCGGATGCAATTGTCACACGAACAATCTTGGGGGAAATACGCGCAAGAATCCGAAAATCCGCCCCCACCCTCTCCAGCCCGGAACGCATCACGGGCGGTTGCTTCCTCCCATGCCGCCCGGTCCCATGCCGCCCGGTCCCATGCCACCGCCCGGTCCCATGCCACCGCCCGGCCTCATCCCGCCTCCAGGCCCCATGCCGCCTCCCCTGGCCGGCGGCATATCCGGAAGATTCACGCCACGTTCCTTGGCGCGTTCTTTCATGCGTTCGTGGTGTTCATTGCGAATCTGCTCGCGTTCCTGCTCAGTCTTCGCCGCACGGATCCGGGAACGGTATTCGGCACGTTCCTGCTGTGTCATCAATTGACTGCCATAGATGCGATCCTGATCCCGCAGACGGTCCTGGGTCTGATCGCGGTCCTGGGTCTGATCGCGAAGACGATCGCGATCCTGATCTGCTGCCAACAGCGATCCTGCCGAAAATGCCAGCGCGCCGGCCAATACGGACATCGAAACAGCCTTGTTCAACATGATCTTCTCCTTTACGTTTAGCAATGCACCCCCCATACCTGCCACCTCTCCGAAATGCAGGCATACATGCCTCAATCGTTCGCAGCACTGCAGAGCAGCGGGTGCAAGGATTGTGCGGCGACGGGCAGGGCCGGACAATACGTAGAAGTATCTAGACCACATCAGAATGCGCATGGTTTAAGTTGCCTGTTCATTCCCTCGCACCCCTCAGCACACAATCGCCGGTTTGATTCCTGCATCAATTGTGACACCCTGCGGATTCCGCAAACGATCACTTGAGTGCTGACAAATGCGCTTCGTCCTGATGCTGGCGATATTCTCCATACTGATGAATGTTGCGTGACTGTTTACCTATTCTGACAATCCAGTTTACGTTTTCATCAGCTTCGCCCCGATGGCGGCGCTGTGAGTGTACTCGCTCTACGTGATCGTGTGGGGCATGTGCAAATCGGGCCAGCGCCGATGAGCAGGGGACGCGCACCCGGCTAGCTGGCCTCGACTTCATTGGCGCAACCCGGCCGCTGCACGAACGAAGCCGAACCGGCTCCCCGTGCCCGATAAAAATATCGCCCGACAGTCAGGAATGCCGCAAATACGGCCACGGCAAATAACAGGCTGCTGACGGCAAGCTGCATTCCGCCCGAAATGATGTGTCCGGACGTGCAACCACCCGCCATGCGCGCACCGAACAGCAGCATGAAGCCGCCGATAAATGCCCAGAAGAAACGCTTGCGCGGATTGCTACCGTAATATCGCTGCCATAATTCAGGCACGCTGGTGATGCGGAAAGTCCCGTTGTATAGGGAGAACACCAGCCCGGCCAGGAAAGCTCCTGCCAGAAACCACAGCTCCCACGCCCCCGGCCCCGCAATCTTGTGCCAATAGGATTCTGCCCCCATGCCGGTAAGAAGCATGGCGACATACGGGAAAGCCGTCGATGCTCCCATGGGATGCCCAGCAACCGCTGGCAAAACAAGCAACATGTTCAGCAATGCCAGCCCTATTGCGGCATGCAGCCAGCGCCAGCCCTGGGATTGCAGCCGCTGCAGGAACAGCGCCACGCCCATGAACAGGATAGCGATCACAGTGGTTGCAATCCAGAACGCGGCATCGCCGGGCAACACGCTGCGGACGGATAGCGTCCCCAGGTCCGGGCCGAGCATGGACGCCATGGAAGGGTAGGCGATGGCAAATACCAGCGATCCGCACACACCGCCGACGATACCGGCCAGCGCATCCAGATTGCCCTGCCCCAGCGAAATCACGACGGTGCCCGGGCAATAGCCCAGAATGGCCATGCCGATGCCGAACAGCAAACCACCCGCGATGACGCCGGTCAGGATCAAAGGTTTGACATGGTATTCCGCCCAGCCAAAATAAATCTCCGCCTGCAACAACAGCGCCCCCAGCCCCATGGCAAACGAGATCGTTTTGGCAATGGTCAGATTCTGCAGCACCGCCATCCCGGCGATGGTATCGAATCGATTCAGACGTGCATATTGCAGGATTGCGCCAAACGCGAATCCCCAGATGATGGTTCCCATACGCCACTCCTTCGCACAATCAAGAACGCCCCCATCATGCCGGCATGACGTTGCATGAAGGGATCACTTACAGGACACGCGGCCTTCCCGCAGGCGCAACGATACGGCTGCGAAATCCTGCGGCGACATTGCCGTGTCAGTTCACCGGATCCACAACATAGTGTTTGCGGGCCTGCAGGTAAGCCACTTCGGCAAAACCGGACGGGACGATGTCGGCCTCGGTCACATGGTAAAGATTGTGGAAATCGATGCCCTGTTCACGCAGGGTGTTGTCGCACACCTTGAACTGGACGCCCATCCCTTTCAGTTCATCGATCTTCTTCTGAATCTGTTCGTCCGGATTCTTGAGCAAGGTCACTCCCTTGGCGTAAAGCACCACAGCAACGTTCATCTTGCCTTTCCAGGCATCGGCCGCCTTCAGACCGTTGGTGATGTTGCGCAGCTTCATGCCCTGGATTCCTTTGTCGTCCGATGTGAGCGGCACGACGATGTTCAGCTTGCCGAACGAATCATGCTTGAGGTTCGGTTTGACATATTCGCTCCTGGTCTCGGCAGCGGGAGCGGCCGCAACGGGCGCATCTGCGGCGGATGCAACTGGGACGAGCAGCGCCGCCAGTGAAGATGCAATGAATGCGAGTGCCAGTTTTTTCTGAGTTTGCATGTGTTTCTCCTCGTTTATGTGACGTTTAAGAACATCGACCGCCGTGCAGCAATCTTCTCCGGTTGGCGAATCAGCGCCGATCCAAACGCGGGCGCCTCCCGGCATTATTTCGGCACTTCCCCCTGATACGACTTGAATCCGAAACGGCCGAAGATCTCTTGTGCTTCCGTCGACTTCAGGAATTCGATCCACTTCCTGCCCTCGGCGCGATGCGGTGCTCCCTTGACCATTGCCACGGCGTAGATGCCGGTGGCATTCTGCTCGTCCGGAATGGCCACGTGGCCGATCGGGTTCCCCGCCTGTTCCTGGAAGATTGCCTCCGACTGCCAGGTGACGCCTGCATCCGCCTTGCCCTGCATCAGGTAGAGCGGGGACTGGCGATGGTGGATATGGGTCAGCAGGGTCTCGCCGTTCTTGACCTTGGTCTCATACACGGCGCGCACCAGTTCTTCGCCACCGGCCTTGGCCAGGCTGTTTTTGATCTGGCGGCCAATCCCCTCGAATGCGGGATTCGGCATGACCAGGCGCACACCGGGTTTGCCCAGGTCGCTGAGGCTGGCTATCCTGGCCGGATTGCCTTTGGGTACCATGATGGTGAGCGTATTGGTCGCATACGGGATCGCGGGACCCACGGCATAACCTTCCTTGATCGTGCTGTCGATCCTTCTCAGCCCGGCGGCATACACATCGGCGCGGACGGTCCAGGTCATGTTCCCCACGGTGATGGTGCCGCCCTGCTTGATCTGCTCGGCGAGCAGGCCGGGAGGGATGGTCTCGTAATAGATCTTGCCCTTGAGTTCGGGATGCTTCTTCTCGAACGCCTGGACCAGCGGAGCCATGGCAAAAAAATAATTGCCACCGACGAAGATCGACAGCCGCGGATTGATCGGGTTGCCGTGGAAGTCGGGCAGGTTGTCGACTTCGGGCACCGTGAATTCCAGCCCCCGGGATACCACCGGATTGTTCTCGCCATGACTCCAGGGCGGATACACCCCGAGCTCCTGGTCGGCCGCACAGGCGGGCGTAATACCCCAAATCGACTGCGCCAGGATGCCGGCCGCAATCACCGGCAGCGACGCCGCAACGAGCTTTCGACGGAATATGTTTGTTGCGCTCGAAACTACACCAGCTGAAATCATGAACTTCCTCCGTTCCACATTGAATGATGAGCAATAACCTGCCGGTCAATACCGGGCGTCCGTCGGCTTGCCGCCTTTGGGCCAATCCTTGCGCTTGTCCGCGAAATCCGGCCGCGGCATGTGCGTGAAGTATTGCGCGACGTCGACCGCTTCCTGGTCGGTCAAGCCGCCCTGGCCAAGCGGAAAATTCCGCGTATTGGATATCGGCATGTTGTTCTTGACGAAGGCCGCGGCGGTATAGGTCTTTGCGATGCCGGCTCCGATATTGAAGGACTGTTTGCCCCAGAGCGGCGGGAACACATACCTGCCGTCCGCCTGCTTCATCCCCTCTCCTTTGTCGCCATGGCACACGGCACATTGATCCTTGTAGATCTTTTTGCCGTTCTCCACATTGGGCAAGATCGACTTGTCGATCTTGCCGACCCCGCGCCCAGGAATCGCTTCGCTCTCCTTGAAGTTCCCCTTCATGTTGTCCATGTAGGCGATCATGGCCTGCATCTCCACGGAATCCCTGTCCAGCGGTTTGCCGTTCATGGAACGCCGCATGCAACCATTCACCCGATCCTTGAAGTCGATGATCTTGCCGGCACGCGGCGCATAGGACGGGAACAATGCGGAAATCCCGACATACGGCGCCGCATGCTCCATGGTGCCGCCATTCAGGTGGCAGCTGTTGCAGACCAGTTCGTCGCCCACATGCCTGGGCAACAGCGCCTTGGTCTCCGTCATCAGCCGCATGCCATAGATCAGCTGGTCGGCATTCGGGCTCGACAGCATCGCGGCATAGCGCGGCACCTCGAACGCGGAGGGCTTGGCAGGTTTGATGCCGATCGCTGCGCGTACTTTACCGACATCATCTGCAGTGACAGGAACGCCCTGATTGCCCCACTGGGTGCGCACGAAGGACACGATCTCCGCGAGTTCCTGATCACTCAGCTTGTTGTAGCCGGGCATGAAGAAAGCACGCTTGGCATCTGCCGTCTCGGCCGATTTCCAGCCGCTCAGGACCACATGGATGACCGATGTCGGATCATGCGACTGCACCGAGGAATTGTCGGCCAGCGGCGGGAAGAACTTATCCATGCCACGCCCGTCGTTCTGATGGCAGGTGGCGCAGAACTGCACATACCCCAGGCCACCGCGCGTCTTATACAGATCGCCTTCCCTGGCTTGCGCAATCGCCTTCGGCTTGATCGCATCCGACTCCGCATTGGCCGGCAGGGTATTCAGATACTCGCCGATGGCGGAAAGATCGGCATCGCTGAAATGCTGGGTACTGAAATGCACGACTTCGGTCATGGTGCCGTAGGCAGTGGCATGACTGTTGTGGCCGACCTTGAGGAATCTGGCGAACTCGGATTGCGGCCACTGATTGCGCAGATTGACCGCATGCCAGTTCTCGATGGTCGATCCGGCAAGGAAATCCTTGCCGCCGTCGCCATCCTGGGTCATGGTCTTCTCTTGCATCGCAAACCCGCGCGGCGTGTGGCAGGAGCCGCAATGTCCCAGTCCCTGGACGATATAAGCTCCGCGATTCCATTGCGCCGACTTGGCGGGATCGGGCTTGAACGATGCATCGTCGAGGAACGCCGCATTCCAGAACTTCAGCCCGAAACGCATGCTGAACGGCCACTGCATGTCGTTTTCCCGGTTCGGCTGGCTGACCGGGCTGACCCCATGCATCACGTACGCATACAGCGCCTTCATGTCTTCCGCATCGACCTTGGCAAACGACGGGTAAGGCATCGCCGGGTACAGATTATGGCCATCTGCCGCCACGCCTCTGCGCATGGCGCGATCGAATTGCTCAAAGGTGTAATTGCCGATGCCGGTTGCGGCATCGGGAGTGATATTGGTCGAATGGATAGAGCCGAACGGCGTCCTGAATTCCTGCCCGCCCGCCATCAGCTTGCCGTCCTGCGCCGTATGGCAGGCGATGCAATCGCCCAGCCGGGCAAGGTATTCACCGCGCCTGATCTGCTCGCCTGTCGGCATGTCCTGCGTTGCGGAGAATACCGGGTGTGCCGACAGAAGAGCCATCAACAACACGCCCGCATAGTATGTTCGCCCGAATCCGAATGCCATTTCTCTCCCCTTTTTTTGAAAACCCGATACAGGTGCTGCACGATACCGCGGGAGAAATTCAAACCGGCACCAGGTACACACTGCGCGCAAACTGCGAGACGACTTCGCAGCAGCACCGCGTCATGTCCGAAGCAATTGATTACCCCGCCCGGCAGAATTGCGGGCGTCGATCCGCCATGCCGTGATCGGAATCCATGCGATGGCACCGACGGGCACATTCAGGCCATGCGCGGGTACCCGTATATCCGTTTATTGTTTTCTCCCCTTGCTACGGGACGGCATGTTAGGCAAACGAATCGCGGCGGGTCTGTGACATACGTCACACACCCGCCATCAAATGGTCGATTACCCGCGCAGCAAAATGAGGTCTTTCCGGACCAGCGGACCTTGAAAGAAACAGGAGCGTTAAATTCAGATCAAGAACGTGTTAAATGAGAGATGCGATGCGAACAGTTGATCGCGAGAAATGCGAATAGGCAGACGACGATTGATCCGCGCTATCCGCGCAAACAATAAACGCTATTGAAGCGAACAGTATTCAGTCAAGGAATTCGCCTCGACGATCTCGATCTGCTCGCGCTCCAATCGGATCCAGCCCTTCTCTGCGAAGCTCTTCAGCAGCCGGCTGACAATCTCGCGCACGCTGCCAAGTTCGTCGGCCAAAGCCTGATGCGTGGTCTGGAACGGGCTGGGCTTATTCGCCAGCAGCGCGGCGAGACGCTGATCCAGTTTCTGGAAAGCGATGGCCGAAAGCAATTGCATCAGGTCTGCCAGGCGCTCGGAGAACATGCCGAAGATGTAATCCTGGAATGGTTTGTGTTGCGCCAGCAGTTTTTCGAACATGTCGGGCGATATCGCTACCATCACGGTATCCAGTTCGGCAATCCCGCGCGCCCGATAATTCGCGCGCCCCAACAGGCAGCTGCTGGAGAGAATGCAACTGTCGCCGGGAAACACTCGATACAAAGGCAACTCGCGGCCATTTGCCGACGCCTTGATGATGCGGATGCTGCCGGACAGCAGCAGGGGAAAACCCTGGCAAGGCTGGCACTCGTCGAACACGATGGATCCGGCAGGAATACTCAATTCGTTTGCCGACGCAAACAATGCATCCCGATCGGCGGCACTCAGCTCGCGCAGCATGGCGTATTGCGACAACACACGCGATGTCGTATCGATATCAAGCATGGCAATCCAATTTCATTTTGCAGTCAGGCAGCCCCGGGAATCGGGGCGGTCCACTGGCGGAACCCGATCAGCCTTCGATCGCCTTGATCTTCGCCACAGTCTGATCGATGGCGTCTTCGCTCAAGCCGAACGCCCTGGCGATCAGGTCGCGATGTTCCTCGATCAGGCCCAGCACATCGTTGATCGAGGTGCAGGCCTGGATCTCCGCCTTGATGCTCATAATCCTGGGCAGATCGAACAGGCCCGGAATCTTGTCGCCGTTCTTGAGCGTGTTCTCGATGATGCGGGTGATTTCTTCCTTGTTCATATTCTCACTTTCCATACGTCAAATCAAAAAATATATCCCGCTAGCGCCCGATCGAACCCGGCGGGGCGGCGCGCAGGTATTGCGGCGGCCATGATGCCACATGCCCCAATGCCTGTGCGGCCCCCAACGGCCAATAGGGATTACGCAGGATTTCACGCCCCAGCAGCACCATGTCGGCCTGGCCGCTGCGCACGATGTGGTCGGCCTGCGCAGGTGAAGTGATCAGCCCGACCGCTGCGGCAGGCAGGTTCGCCTCGCGTCGCACCCGCTCCGCGAATGCTGTCTGGAAACCCGGTCCGGCCGGAATCTGCGCAGTGGGCTGCAGGCCGGCGGAAGATACGTCCACCAGATCCACGCCCAATCCTTTCAGCACACTGCACAACTCGACCGTCTCATCCGCATTCCAGCCTCCCTCGATCCAGTCGGTGGCCGACAGCCGGATCAGCAGCGGCAATCGCTCCGGCCATTCGGCGCGCACCGCCGACACGACTTCACGCACCAGGCGGGTACGGTTATCGAAGCTGCCGCCGTAGGCATCCTTGCGCCGGTTGGAAAGCGGAGATAGGAACTGGTGCAGCAGGTACCCGTGCGCCGCATGTATCTCCACTGCCTGGAAACCCGCTTCGCGCGCACGACGGGCTGCGGACACGAATTGCGATACCACCTGGCGGATGCCGTTCTCGTCGAGTTCATCCGGCACGGCGTAGCCGGTACCGAACGGCAGGGCCGACGGCGCGACCGTCCGCCAGCCGCCTTCGCCCTCGCTCAGCGATGCCTGCGCCTGCCAGCCCAGCCCGACACTGGCCTTGCGGCCGGCATGCGCCAGCTGTATAGCCATGACACAGCCCTGCTGCCTGGCAAAACCGGCGATGCGGGCCAGCGGTTCGATCTGCCGGTCTTCCCACAGGCCCAGATCGCCCTGGCTGATACGCCCTTCCGGGGCCACCGCCGTGGCCTCGATGATCAACAGCGCCGCGCCGCCCACTGCACGACTGCCGTAATGCACGAAATGCCAGTCGGATGCCATGCCGTCATGCGCGGAATACTGGCACATCGGCGGAATGCCGATGCGGTTGCTGAAGACGATGTCGCGCAGCCTGAGCGGCTCAAACAGATGGGCCATCGCTAGCCGGGCAGATGGTTGACTTCGATGCCGTGCTGTTGCGCCACGCTGCCGACGGCATCGACGATGCATTTGCCGATCTCCGGGCTACGCACAGCGTCGGCCGGCAACGGCGCCAGCACGTCACTGGCAAATTTCCTGATCGTTTCCGGATAGTTGCCGGGATTTTCGGACGGTGCCTGTGTCCCGTGGAAATAGAGCATGCCATTACGGCAGGAGATCGCCAGCAGATATACATCCTTGTCATTCCCGGTGACCTGCTTGTCGCGTACCGCAAAATACAGTGTTTCGCTGCTCTGTGTCGCATCTCCGGGGTTGCCGATCCTTTGCGCGATCGCCTCGATGAACGGTTGCGCCAGATTGAGTTTCGGCGCCAGAACGATCTGATAGCGCCCCGGCCGCTCGATTGTCAGTCGGCTCTCCAGCGGGGGGGTCTTGCCGGGACGGAAGAAGATCAGCCATATGGTGGCCAGGGTAATGAGAGTAAGAGTTTCAATCATAACGGTAAGGATCGGGCAGCCACAGGAAGCTGGCTGGACTCAATGGTTGGAAAACATGATCACGGATTGTAGTCACAAACAGGCCGCAAGGCCGCGATGGATATTGTGCCATAAACATCGCGACATATATTTATGGCAATGTATATCGTCTAAATCCGCTCCGCAAGACATATAATGATCGCGTGCACACAGTAGCCATCGGCACAGAGGGGAATAAATTGGCCCGTCGCAGCAAGAACCAGCTTTCGCTTCAGGTGCTGAAAAAATTCCGCATCATTTTCGGTTCGGTGCGCCAGCATTTCCGCGAAGTCGAACGGACCTGCGGCGTCACCGGTTCGCAGCTGTGGATATTGCAGGAAACAGGAAAAACCCCCGACATCGGGGTATCCGAGCTGGCCGAACGCCTGTCCATCCACCAATCCACCTGCAGTCAGCTGGTCGAAAAACTCGTCGCCCGCAAGCTGATCGTCAAGGAACGCAGCAAGGAGGACCAGCGCAGGGTGGGATTGCGCCTGACTGCGACCGCTGCACGCATCCTCGAATCCGCTCCCGGACCCGCGGAAGGTATCCTGCCGGAAGCGCTGCAGACCCTGCCCGAATCGGCATTGCTCAGCCTGGACAAGTCGCTGCTTGAGCTGATCGGGCAATTGCGCATACGCAACGACAAGCTGGCGGACAAACACCTGTCCGACCTGTGACGCCCAGGACCCGTCGTATCAACACCATCCTCAACCCGGAACCGCTATGGATCAGCGGTTGCCGCCGCACAGATTCTCGCACGGCCTGCCGTCGTGATTCCCGTCCAGCGTCGCCACGCCGCAATAGGTGAAATAGAAATACGCCTCGTCGCACGAAGCCATCTGCGAACAGCGGCGCTTCCTGCCGCACCCAGCATCGTAGAACATCGTCGGCGTTGTACGACTTGCGCCGTACTGCCCGGCCTGCGGGGCATGCAGCGTGGACGGGTGATGTTTGCGCCACAGCCATGGCGCCTGCGGGCTGGCCTGCGCCCACAGGCCGCGGTGCGCCTGCTGCGCCTCCCGCTGCAGGGCTACATAGGTATTGTCGGCATGGTAATGCGAATACTCCCACGCCATGCCGCGCCGTACCTGCTCCTGATTGACATCGCGGCCATCCGCCGACACCAGAGCCACGGTGCGCCCGTACTGGTCTGCCGCCAGACTGTCGATCTGCACCTGTTTCCCGCCCAGCATCTGCAGCAGCGAGTCGCGCGATTGCATGCCGAAGGCCTGGTCCTTTTCCGGCGCATCGATGTTCGCCAGGCGGATTTTTATTTTCTGCCCCTGCCGCAGCACCATGACGGTATCGCCGTCCATCACCGCGATCACCCTGGCGCCGAAGGTTTCCGCCTGCGCATTCAGCGCCAGGCAGAACAACAACACGCCCAGCCGTTTCATATCAGGACGCTCTTGATCGCCGCGAGGCAGAGCAACGCGTATCCCGCCGCGAGGATGTCGTCGAACATCACGCCGAGGCCGCCATGCCAGGTCTGGTCGAAATGGCGGATGGGCTGCGGCTTGACGATGTCGAAGAAACGGAACAGCGAGAACGCCAGCAGTTGCCAGATCAGGCCTTCCGGCGTAAAGAACAGCACCAGCAGGAACGCGACGATCTCATCCCATACGATGCCGCCGTAATCCGCCACGCCCAGTGCCTTGCCGGTCTTGTCGCACACCCAGACGCCGAAGGCGAACGCCCAGATCAGCACCAGGATAAACATCGCATCGGTCAGCCGCGGCGCCAGATACCAATACATGGGAAAGGCGACCAGCGTGCCCGCCGTACCCGGGGAACGCGGGAACAGGCCCGCCCCGAAACCGAAGGAAAGAAAATGCGCCGGATGGCTGAACAGGAAACGCCAGCCTGGCTGGAACTTCAATTGGTCATGCGAAGTGGTCATAGCCTGCTTCCTTTGTCGTCATCGCACTGCCGTCGGCCGAACGCACCGTGCAGCCCTGCCCTGCCACGATAACACCGATGCGCGTGAGCGGCAGCGACAACCTCGTCGCGAGCGCTGCGACCTCGCCGCGTTTTGCTGCAGGCACAGTGAAACATAATTCGTAATCGTCGCCGCCCGACAGCACGCAATGACGCCACAGCGATCCGTCCAGGCCATGCGGCGTCTCGGCCGGTATGGCGGCGTATTCGATCTCGGCGCCGGCATGCGAACATTCCAGGATATGCCCGAGGTCGGCGAGCAACCCATCGGAAATATCGATTGCGCTGTGGGCGATGCCGCGCAATGCCAGCCCCAGATCGAGCCGCGGCTGCGGCTGATGCAAGGCGGCAAGGCAGCGGCTGCGGACCTCTGCGGCCAGATCGATGCGCCCCTGCAGGTGCGCCAATCCCAGCGCCGCCTGGCCCAGCGTCCCCGATACCCATACGTCATCGCCGGCCCTGGCCCCGCTGCGGCGCAACGCCACTCCCCGCGGCACTTCGCCCATGATAGTGACGCTCAGGGTGAGCGGGCCGCGCGTGGTATCGCCGCCGACCAGCTCCACCCCGTATTCATCGGCCAGGGCGAAGAAGCCCGCGCTGAAACGCTGCAGCCACCCCTCGTCCGCGGCCGGCAGCGACACGGCCAGCGTGGCCCAGCGAGGGACCGCCCCCATGGCCGCCAGATCGGAAAGGTTCACCGCCAGCGTCTTGTGGCCCAACAGGAACGGCTCGGCATCAGGAAAGAAGTGCGTGCCGCACACCAGCATGTCGGTGGAAACCGCCAGTTCCATGCCCTCGGCCACGTGCAGCAGCGCCGCATCGTCGCCGACGCCAAGGACCGCACCGGAAGACGGGCGGGTGAAATAGCGGCGGATGAGATCGAATTCCGACAAGGCGGTCCCGATGGATTATTTCGCGGCGACCTCGGCCGTACGCACTTGCGCCGCCAGCTTGTCCAAGACGCCATTGACGAATTTGTGCCCGTCGCTGCCGCCGAAGGTTTTGGCCAGTTCCACCGCTTCGTTGATGACCACGCGATAAGGCACCTCGGGATGATGGGCCAATTCATACGCGCCGAGCAGCAGCACGGAATATTCGACCGGACTCAGTTCGTCCAGTTTGCGGTCCAGGTGCGGCGCAATCAGTGCCGACAACGCCTCGTGCTGGGCGATCGCGCCCTTGAGCAGTTGCCCGAAAAACTCGGTGTCATACCGGCCCAGACTCTTTTCGTCGCGCGTGCCCCGCTCGATCAGCGTTGCGTTCTTGCCGGAAAGACGCCATTCGTACACGCCCTGCATGGCCAGTTCGCGCGCACGGTGGCGCAGGCTCTTGGCCGGATTGTTCTGTTTGGCGTCGCTCATGCCAGCGCTTTCAGCAGGTGCACCATCTCGATGGCCACCAGCGCCGCTTCCGCACCCTTGACGTTCATGCGCACCTCCGCCTGCTCGTCGGTGTCGGTGGTGAGAATGGCGTTGGCGACGGGCACGCCGCAATGCAGTTGCACCTCGCCGACGCCGCGCGCGGACTCATTGGACACGACCTCGAAATGATAGGTGTCGCCACGGATCACCGCGCCCAGCGCGATGAGTGCGTCGAACTTGCCGCTCTGCGCCATGGCTTGCAACACCAGCGGTATCTCCAGGGCGCCCGGTACGGTGGCCAGGGTGATGTCGCTCTCGCCAACCCCGCTCTGCACCAGTTGCGCACGGCAGGCCGCCAGCAAACCCTCGCACACCACTTCGTTGAAACGGCTCTGCACGATGCCGATACGCAGGCCTTTGCCGTCCAGGTTCTGTTCGATCTCTCTCATTTCTTGTCCTTGCTTTGACAGTAACGCACAACTTCCAGGCCGAAGCCCGCCATGCTGGGAAGCTTGCGCGGGGTGGCGATAAGGCACATCTTGCCGACATTCAGGTCGCGCAGGATCTGCGCACCGATGCCGTAACTGCGCGGATCCCACTGCGCGTGGCCGGGTTCGGGCCTGGCCGCCGCGCGCGCCAGCAGGCTGGCCGAAGTTTCGGTGTGGTGCATCATCACCAGCACGCCGGCGGCAGACTGGCTGATTTTCATCAGCACGTCATGCACGCTGGTGGTATTGGGCAGGCTGACCTGTTCGAGGAAATCCATCACCGACAGCGGCTCATGCACGCGCACCAGCGTCTCGTTCTGCGGCTGGATGTCGCCCTTCACCAGGGCCAGGTGGGTGCGCTGCGTGGTCTTGTCGTTATAGGTCACCAGGTCGAATTCGCCATACGCGGTCTGCACCGTACGGCGCGCGACCCGCTCGACCAATGTCTCGTTGTGCATGCGATATTCGATCAGGTCGGCGATGGTGCCGATCTTCAAGCCATGCTCCCTGGCGAACGGGATCAGGTCGGGCAGGCGCGCCATTTCGCCGTCTTCCTTGATGATCTCGCAGATCACTGCCGCCGGCATCAGCCCCGCCATGTGCGCCAGGTCGCACCCCGCCTCGGTATGCCCGGCGCGCACCAGCACGCCGCCCTGCCGCGCCATGATCGGGAAGATATGGCCGGGCTGGACGATATCCGCGGGGCCGGCATTCTTTTTCACCGCTGCGCGGATGGTGGTGGCACGGTCGGAAGCGGAGATGCCGGTGGTCACCCCTTGTGCCGCTTCGATGGAGACGGTGAAATTCGTGCCGAGCGGGCTCTTGTTGTCCCGCGCCATGTGCGAAATGCCGAGCTGGCGGCAACGCTCCTCGGTCAGCGTCAGGCAGACCAGGCCGCGCGCGTGGCGGATCATGAAGTTGATCGCTTCCGGCGTGACGAATTCGGCGGCGAACAGCAGGTCGCCCTCGTTCTCGCGATCCTCTTCGTCCACCAGCACCACCATGCGCCCGGCACGTATCTCGTCGATGATCTCGGTTATCGGTGCGATGTCTGTCATGTGTGCGGTTCTGTCTGTTGTATCGCGAAATCGCGGGGGGCCGATTTTAACACCATCGGCGACAATCCTCCCCACCTCCGTCCGAACCATAGCAGCGATACCACAGCCAAGGCGCCGGATGCTTTTCCTGCTGTGCGGCGCCAGCCCAATCCCCCTATAATCCTCTCATCAGTCTTAGTGTCCGCCTCCATGCCGCAACTCAACCTCTCCAGATGGGCAATCCGCAACCGGGCCGTCGTGCTCTATCTGTTGCTTGCCCTGCTCATCTCCGGCGCCGCCGCCTACCTGGAATTGCCGCAGAACGAGGATCCGGCCTTCACTTTCAAGGTGATGACGGTGAAAGTGCAGTGGCCGGGGGCGACGGCGCGCGAAGTGGAGCAGCAGGTCACCGACCGCATCGAGCGCATGCTGCAGGAAACGCCCTGGCTGGACAACGTCTCCAGCATTTCCAAGCCCGGCGAAGCGGTCATCTTCGTTACCCTGCAGGAAGGCATGCCGCGTGCCGAACTGCGCGATGCCTGGGCGACGGTGCGCAAGAAACTCTTCGATATGCGCCGCTCGCTGCCCGACGATGCCGGCAGGCCCATCATCAACGACGAGTTCGGCGACACCTATGGCTCCATCTACGCCTTCACCTCGGACTTGATGAGCCCGGCAGAACTCGAGCGCGAAGCCAGCTTCGCCCGCCAGGAACTGCTCAAGATCGCGAACGTCGACAAGGTCGACCTGATCGGCGAGCAGGAAGAGAAAATCTATATCGAGTTCGACAGCAGCAAGATCGCCGCCTTCGGCATCGACCCGCTCAGGATTGCGACCATCCTCAAGACGCAGAATGCGATGGAGCCGGCCGGGGAAATCGTCTCCCATGCCGAGGTCATGAAATTGCGCGTCAGCGGCGATTTCCATTCTGTAAAAAGCATTCAGGACATCGGCATCCCTGCCGCCCGCGGCAAAGTGTACCGCCTGGGCGACATCAGCCGCGTCTATCGCGACTATGAGGATCCTCCACACTTCAAAATGCGCTACATGGGCAACGAGGCCGTCGGCCTTGCGATCTCCATGACCAAGAACGGTAATGTGATTAAACTCGGCAAGGCGCTGGACAAGGCCATGGACGGCATCCGTAGCCAGCTTCAGTCCAAAGGCGTGGAAGTACACCAGGTCTCCGACCAGCCCAAGGTCGTCAAGCAAGCCGTCAGCCGGTTCATGAAGTCGCTGCTGGAAGCATTGCTCATCGTGCTCGCGATCAGTTTCGCCAGCCTGGGCTGGCGCGCCGGGATGGTGGTTGCGCTCTCCATCCCGGTGGTGATGGCGGGCACCTTCCTGCTGATGAAACTGTTCGGCATCGACTTGCAGCGGGTCTCCATCGGCGCGCTGATCATCGCGATCGGCCTGCTGGTGGACGATGCGATGATCGCGGTCGAGATGATGAAAGTGAAGCTGGAGCAAGGCTGGAACAAGAGCAGCGCCGCCATCTTCGCCTACTCCAGCACTGCCTTACCCATGCTTACCGGCACCCTGATCACCGCCGCCGCCTTCCTGCCGGTGGGGCTGGCGAAATCCTCGGCCGGCGAATACACCATCTCGATCTGCATCGTGGTCACCATCTCGCTGCTGGTCTCCTGGCTGGTCGCGGTCGTGTTCACGCCCTATATCGGCTACCGGATCATGGCTGAACACCGCAACGTGGCGGAAACGCTTTACCAGAACTGGTTCTACGTCCGCTTCAGGAAGCTGCTGATCGCCTGCATCGAATATCGCAAAACGGTGATTGCCGCCACGCTCATGCTGTTCGTGTTGTCACTGCTGGGTTTCAGCAAGGTCGAGCAGCAGTTCTTCCCGCCTTCAGAGCGCACCGAATTGCTGGTGGATGTATGGCTGCCTGAAGGGACGGCGTTCTCCCTTACCGAAGGGGTGACGCAGGAGATCGAGCAGAAACTGAAGGACGATCCGAATGTGTCGAGCTATGTCAGCTATATCGGCGGCAGTACCCCGCGATTCTACCTGCCGCTCGACCTGCAACTGCCTGCACTGAATTACGCGCAGATCGTCATCACCACGCGCGACCTGCAAGCCCGGGAAGCCGAGCTGAAAAAACTGCGCAATATGCTGGATAGCGAATACGCCGCCCTCGGCATCCGCGTCTCGCGCCTGGAGAACGGGCCGCCGGTCGGCTATCCGGTGCAGTTCCGCATCATCGGACAGGAACTGGGCAAGGTGCGCGAGATCGCCGATCAGGTGCTGCAGATCGTCAAGCTGGCTCCGGACACCAAGAATGTCAGCCAGGACTCCAATGAACCGATCAAGACGATCAACATCGAACTCGACCAGGGCAAGGCACGTGCGCTCGGCATCTCGTCGCAGGCCCTTTCACGCTACCTGCAGATGCTGCATTCCGGCATCAGCGTGACCCAGTACCGCGAAGCCGACAAGCGCATCGAGGTAGTGATGCGTGCCGAGGAGGAAGACCGGCGCAGCGAGACGTTCCTCAAGCATGTCCGCATCCACACCACCAATGGCAAGTTCGTGCCGCTTTCGGACATCGCCACGCTGAGCGAACATACCGAGGAGGGGATTGTCTGGCGCCTGAACCGCATGCCCGTGGTGACCGTGCGCGCCGATGTGGCCGACAACGTGCAGGCCTCGGAGGTCAGCCACGCCATCGAACAGAAACTCGATCGCCTTCGCGCGAGCCTGCCCAGCGGATACCGTATCGAGACCGGCGGCGCCGACGAGGACAGCGGCAAGGCCACCGATTCCATCGTCGCCGTGCTGCCACTGATGAGCTTCATCATCCTCACCCTGCTGATGTGGCAGTTGCGCCAGTTCAGGCTGGTGGCGCTGGTATTGCTCACCGCCCCGCTCGGCCTGATCGGCGTCTCTGCAGCGCTGCTCGCCTTCCACGTGCCATTCGGTTTTGTTGCCATGCTCGGCATGATCTCCCTGGCCGGCATGATCATGCGCAACTCGGTGATCCTGGTCGACCAGATCGAACAGGACATCAAGCAGGGGCTGTCGCGCTACGCCGCCATCGTCGACTCGACGGTGCGCCGTGCCCGTCCGATCGTGCTCACCGCCGCCGCCGCCATCCTGGCGATGATTCCGCTGACCACCAGCGTGTTCTGGGGTCCCATGGCCATCGTCATCATGGGCGGCCTGCTCGTCGCGACTTTGCTCACGCTGCTGTTCCTGCCTGCACTGTATGCGGCATGGTTCAACGTCAAACGGGAATGACAGGGCAGACAGCGCGGCGGCGGCCCGGATTGCGGGATGTATTTGGTTAGTGCGGTGGCAGGCGCAGCGCTGCTTTCCGGTTATTTCGTTTCCGCCGTCAGCATGCGCTCGACGTAGCGGGCGATCAGGTCGATTTCCAGATTCACCCGCGTTCCGACCTTCAGTTCGTTGAGCGTGGTCACCTCCAGCGTATGCGGGATGAGATTCACCTCGAACTCGGCGCCCGACACCTGGTTCACCGTCAGGCTGACGCCGTTGATCGTGATGGAACCTTTCACCGCAATATATTTGGCCAGCGGCCTGGGCGCTCGTACCACCAGGCGCCAGCTTTCGCCGATATCGTTGAAGGCGACCACTTCGCCCACCCCGTCCACATGTCCGCTGACCAGATGGCCGCCCAATCGATCGGACAGGCGCAGCGCCTTTTCCAGATTGACATGGCCGCCCTGCGCTTCAAGTCCGGTGGTGCAATTCAGGGTTTCGCGCGACACATCGACCGTGAAATCCTTGCCCGCATGCTGTACCACGGTCAGGCATACGCCGTTCACCGCGATGCTGTCGCCCAGCTGCACATCGTCCATGCCAAGCCCCTCGGTCGCAACGGTCAGGCGCAGACCGCCCTCTCTCTCCTGCACCGATCTGATTAAGCCGACATCGGCCACGATTCCGCTGAACATGGTCATTTCCCCTTTGTCATTGTCGCAATGATGCGCAGATCATCGCCCACCTGCCGTACATCCCGCCATTGCAAATCCGTGCCCTGCTGCAACTGCGTCAGCACGCCCAGCTCAACCAGGCCCCGCGCCGCATCGCCCAGCAATTTCGGTGCGAGATACAGCACCAGTTCGTCCACCAATCCAGCCTCAAGCAACGCACCGTTCAAGGTGCGTCCGGCCTCCACCAGCACCTCGTTGATGCCGCGTCGGGCAAGGTCCTGCAGTGCGGCCGCCAGGTCGACCCTGCCCCGCGCTCCCGGCAGCAGCATCACCTCGACGTTATCTGCCTGTAGCGCCTGATGTCGGGTCACATCCGGGACCGCCGTATAAACCAGCGTCCGCCCTCCTTGCAATATTCTGGCCTGGGGTGCTATGTGCAGGCCGCTGTCCAGCACCACGCGCAATGGCTGCCGTGCAGTCGCAATCTCCCGCACATCCAGCCGGGGATCGTCCGCCCGCACCGTACCGCTGCCGGTCAGCACGGCACAGGAGCGCGCGCGCCATTCCTGCACGTCGCGCCGCGCCGCCTCGCCGGTGATCCATTTGCTGACCCCGTTCGCCAGCGCGGTACGGCCATCCAGGCTTGCCGCGATCTTGCTGCGCACCCAGGGCATGCCGCGCGTCATGCGCGCCATAAAGCCGATGTTCAGTTCCCGTGCCGCCGCTTCCATCAGACCGCATTCGACCGCGATCCCGGCGGCACGCAGTTTATTCAGCCCTTGTCCGGCAACCAGAGGATTGGGATCCTGCATCGCCACGACCACGCGCGTCACCCCCGCTGCAATGAGCGCGTCGGCGCAGGGCGGCGTTCGCCCATGGTGACTGCAGGGTTCCAAAGTCACGTATGCGGTTGCCCCCCGTGCCGCCGCACCCGCCGCCCGCAGCGCATGCACCTCGGCGTGTGGTTCGCCTGCACGCACATGCCAGCCCTCGCCGATGACTCGCCCTTCCCGCACCAGCATGCAGCCGACGCGCGGGTTCGGGCTCGTTGTGTACAAGCCCTGCTCCGCCAGACGGAGTGCCCGCGCCATCCACTGGCTGTCTGCTGCTGTCATTGCTTGTCGCTCTTGCGCCGCCTGGTGTTCTTGACGGCATCGATGGCCTCGGAGAAATCCCCGACGTCCTGAAAGCTCTTGTACACGGAGGCGAAACGGATATAGGCGACCTTGTCGAGCTTCAACAGCTCCTTCATCACCATCTCGCCGATCTGGCGCGAGCCGATCTCGCGTTCGCCGATAGCGAATATCCGCTGCGTGACATGATCGATGGCAGCATCGACCAGTTCGGTGGGAACCGGACGCTTGTGCAACGCCCGGGTGAAACTGGTGCGCAACTTCTCTTCGTCGAATTCGCTGCGCATGCCGTTCTGCTTGACCACCTGAGGCATGCGCAATTCCACCGTCTCATAGGTGGTGAAACGCTTGTCGCACGACAGGCAGCGGCGGCGGCGGCGGATGCTGTCGCCTTCCTCGCTTTCGCGCGTATCCACCACTTGGGTATTGGGACCTTTGCAGAATGGACAGCGCATGATCGCAGCTCAGTCGCCGTACACCGGAAATTGCGCGGTCAGCTTCTTGACTTCGCCGACGACGCGTGCGATCCCCGCATCGTCGTTCGGCGCATCCAGCACGTCGGCGATCAAATGTGCCAGCTTCTCGGCTTCCAGTTCCTTGAAACCGCGCGTCGTCATGGCCGGCGAACCGATGCGGATGCCGGAAGTGACAAAAGGTTTTTCCGGATCGTTCGGGATGGCGTTCTTGTTCACCGTGATGTGCGCGCGGCCCAGTGCCGCTTCGGCATCCTTGCCGGTCAGTTTTTTGGCGCGCAGGTCAACCAGGAACACGTGGCTGTCGGTGCGGCCGGAGACGATGCGCACACCGCGTTCGGTCAGCACCTTGGCCATCACTTGCGCGTTGTGGATCACCTGCTTCTGGTATTCCTTGAACTCCTTGCTCGCCGCCTCCTTGAAAGCCACGGCCTTGGCGGCGATCACGTGCATCAGCGGGCCGCCTTGCAGTTGCGGGAAGATGGCGGAATTCAGCGCCTTCTCGTGCTCCGCCTTGGCCAGGATCAGGCCGCCGCGCGGACCGCGCAGGGTCTTGTGCGTGGTGGTGGTGACGAAGTCGGCGATGCCGACCGGATTGGGGTAATAACCCGCAGCCACCAGTCCGGCATAGTGCGCCATGTCCACGAACAGGTAGGCACCGACGCTATCTGCGATGGCGCGGAAGCGTTTCCAGTCGATGACCAGCGAATAAGCGGAAGCGCCCGCCACGATCATTTTCGGCTTGTGCTCGTTGGCCAGTTTCTGCACCTGGTCGTAGTCGATCTCTTCCTTGTCGTTCAATCCGTACTGAATGGCGTTGTACAGCTTGCCGCTGATGTTCACGGTGGCACCGTGGGTCAGGTGGCCGCCATGTGCCAGGCTCATGCCCAGAATGGTATCGCCGGGCTTCAACACCGAAACATACACTGCCTGGTTGGCCTGCGAGCCGGAATGCGGCTGCACGTTGGCGTATTCAGCGCCGAACAGCGCCTTGGCGCGGTCGATGGCCAGTTGCTCCGCCACGTCGACGTATTCGCAACCGCCGTAGTAGCGCTTGCCGGGATAGCCTTCAGCATATTTGTTGGTCAGCTTGCTGCCCTGCGCTTCCATCACTGCCGGGCTGGTGTAGTTTTCCGAAGCGATCAGCTCGATATGGTCTTCCTGACGGCGGTTTTCGTTCTGGATCGCGGCCCACAGTTCGGGGTCGATCGCGGCGATGGTGTTTTTGCTGGAGAACATGGCTTGCATCCCTAAAAATAGTTGGAAAACAGGAAGGCGCGGATTCTACCATGCCATGCTGCAGGCCTTACAAATGGCCCCCCAGCCCGCTTGCCTTCGAACCTTTTCGATTTCTGGCACTCGAATCGCCCGAGTGCTAGAATTGCCAATAAGGAGGAAGTGCCATGAATTCAGCCATGAGTCTACCAATGCCATCTGCCATCGGCAGTATTGAGGGGTATGTGCAGGCCGTGAACCGCTTTCCCGTACTGACGCAGGATGAGGAGTTGTCTTTGGCGACACGCTTCAAGACGCAGAACGATCTGGACGCAGCGCGTCAGTTAGTGCTTTCTCACCTGCGCGTCGTCGTCAGTGTTGCGCGCGGATATGCAGGTTATGGCTTGCCACAGGCCGACTTGATTCAGGAAGGGAACGTTGGCCTGATGAAAGCCGTGAAACGCTATGATCCGTCGCGCGGCGTTCGTCTGGTTTCGTTCGCACTGCACTGGATACGCGCGGAAATTCACGAATACGTGATCCGCAACTGGCGCATGGTAAAGATTGCCACGACCAAGGCCCAGCGCAAGCTGTTCTTCAATCTGCGCAGCATGAAGGAAGGTCTGGAACCGCTCAGGCCGCAGCAGGTCAGCGAGATCGCCACCCAGCTCAATGTGAGCGAGCACGATGTGGTGGAGATGGAAGCACGCTTCGCCGGGCATGAAGTGGCGCTTGAGCCGCTGGCCGGCGAGGAAGACGATAACTATGCCCCCATCAACTATCTGGCCGACAATGCCGAACACGAGCCTTCCTGCATCCTGGAAGCTGCCGAACGTGAGCACCTGCATACGTCCGGCTTGGCGCAAGCCTTGTCCAGTCTGGACGAACGCAGCCGGCGCATCGTGGAAGCACGCTGGTTGCGCGACAACGACGAACATGCCGCCACGCTGCATGAGCTCGCCGCCGAGTTCAACGTGTCCGCTGAACGCATCCGCCAGATCGAGCAGAAGGCACTGAGCAAAATGCAGACGCTGCTGAGCTTGCCCGCAGCCGCCTGATTCGGATGTTGTGAAAAAAAAGCCGCGGACGATTCCGCGGTTTTTTTTACTTCACCACCCTCAGCGTCGGCTTGCCCTGTGGCTGAGGATCGTCGGGCGGCGGCCCGTCCGGGCTGGCAACCGGCGCGCCGATGGGAGCCGACTCCTGCCCCTGGAACACCAGACCTTGGCCGGTCTCCTTGGCGAAAATACCGATCACGGCGGACACCGGAACGATGAGCTGGTGTGCAACGCCGCCGAATCGACCGCCGCAGGTGATGTCCTCGTTTCCCAACTGCAGGTTGCGCACGGCATCCATGCCGATGTTCAGCACGATCTTGCCATCCTTGACGTAAGCCATCGGCACCTGCGTGTAGTCGTCAACCTGCACCGCCAGATAAGGCGTGTAGCCGGCATCGGCACACCAGTCGTAGATGGCTCTGATCAGATAGGGCTTGGTGGAGGGTTCGCTCATGCAGGGCCCGCCGAGGTCACTTGCGCATCGCCTTTTCGGCGGGCGTCATTGCCTCGATGTAGGCAGGACGCGAAAACAGCCGTTCCGCATATTTCATCAGCGGTGCCGCTTCCTTGTCCAGCTGGATGCCGTAGTGGTCGAGGCGCCACAGCAGCGGGGCGATCGCCACATCGAGCATGGAGAACTCGTCACCCAGCATGAATTTCTGCTTGGAGAACACCGGCGAAATCTGCGTAAGGTTCTCGCGTACCGCCGCGCGTGCCTTCTCCGCGACCTTGGCATTATTGCTTTCCAGGCCGGGGATATGGCAGAACAGCTCGTTTTCAAAGCGGTGCAGGAACAAGCGTGCCCGCGCCCGCATCACCGGATCCGGCGGCATCAGCTGCGGGTGCGGGAAGCGCTCGTCGATGTATTCGTTGATGATGTTAGCCTCGTACAGGATCAGGTCGCGCTCGACCAGCACCGGTACGGTGTTATACGGATTCATCACCGCCAGGTCTTCCGGCTTGTTATAGACATCCACGTCGATGACCTGGAAATCCATACCTTTTTCGAACAAAACAAAGCGGCAACGGTGGCTATAGGGATCGGTCGTCCCCGAATACAAAGTCATCATGTGGCAAATTATCCTTTTATCAATTGGTTACGCACCATTGTGCTGCGCACCAGTTGATACCCTACCATGATGACACCTATGCTGACCAGTCCTCCCCACAGAACCGGTATGGTTCCGGTGCCGTTCACGCCCGCAATCCAGACGAAACGCTCAAGCAGGGTGCCGACGATGATGCCGGCGGCGATCACCACTGTCGCCTTCGGGTTGTGCCGGGTCACCGGGAAGCACAGCGACGCGAACGGGATCACGAATTTCAACGCAATCATGGTCCACCACAGCGCGCTGAAATCGCCGTTCTGCATTCCGTCGATACGATCGCGCTCATCCCCAAGGTTGCCGTACCAGATCGTCAGATATTGGGCAAAAAAGGTGTACATCCACAACAAGGTGAACGCCAGCATCATCTGCGCCAGATAGTTGTAGATGAACTCGTCGACCCGCTTCACCAGCCTGTTGCGCGTGTTCAGCACGTAGATCCAGATCACCAGGAAGGACAGGAACATGCCGAAGTTGCTGACCAGATTCTGCATGCCGTAGATCGCACTGTGCCAGGAAGGCTTCAGCGTCATCTCGAAGTCCCATGCCACCATGGTGGCATACAGCACGGTGAAGAACGGCACCCAGCAGGCCACATGATGGAACTTCGCGCGATCCTCCTCGCTGCGATCCATGACTGCCTGGCGCTTGATGAAGATGCGCCACACGAACATGACCGTCAGCATGCCGATCACTTCGCGCGCCGCCAGCAGCGGCAGGGTGTACCAGCCCGGCATGTGCACGTTCTCGCCGTGCGAAACGTGGCCGATCCACGGGAACGTATGCTCGCCGCCGATCAACAGGATCACCAGCAACACGAATGCCAGCGGGAACAAGGAATACAGGGATACGCCCAGCTGCCCGATCTGCAACCGCCACTTGGCGCCGACCAGATAGAGCACCGAACACAAGGCCACACCGCTCAACGCCAGGTAAGTGACCACCACAAAGCTGGCGGTCAGCACCGACCAATTACTGTAAGAAAGCATACTCAATTCCCCCTTGGTTACCGGCCGTTAACGTTGGCCTGCACAGTGCCACCCTGCTGCAGCACCTTGCGCACATAGTTGACCACATGCCAGCGCTCGGTCGGCGACAGGTCGTTGGCGTACGGAGGCATCACCGCGCCGCCGAACGTCATCATCCCCCAGATGAAGCCATCGCTGCGCTGCTTGGTCTGGTCAGCGGTCAGGTTATAGGGTTGCAACACCAGTTTCTGCCCCACCAGCCCGTCACCCTTGCCGGCATAACCGTGGCAGGGGGTGCAATAGATGCCGAACAGGCGACCGCCCAGTTCGACCGACTTCTGCGTGGCCGGCACGGGATTCTTCTGCTTGTCGGCCGCCTCCATGTCCTTCACGAAGCTGGCCGTGCCTTGCACTGGTACCGAATGCTCCGGATAGGTTGCCATGCCGGGATTGGCCGGATTGACGCTTTCCTGCGGTTTGGTGCTGATCTGCTCCGACATATCCTTGGACCAGGGCCATGCTTGCGCCACCGCAGGCGCAATCAGTAACGCAATCGCTAAAGTTATTTTTCTCATCTGCCTGCCTCTTCCTGAATTTCCAATGCCTTGTGCTTGGTGAAGATCTCCCTGAGCTTGGCCACGGAACCATCTTCGGCCTTCACCAGGATACCGATCTGGTCTTCCGAGACCTTGGCGCTGTACAGCGGCGAACGGCGCGCCGGCAACCCCGCACAGATCAGGAAGCCCAGCACCGTGATATAGACCCCGCCCAGAATGAACATTTCATAGGTCAGCACCAGATCCGGCGGGATCGGCACGATAGGTTTGCCGCCCTTCATCTGGGAATAGAAGCTGGCCTGCGAACCGGCGATCAGCGTGAATGCCAGCAATCCGCCCGTAAGGGCTCCGCCCAAGGTGAACCACTGCACCTTCACCGGTTTCTCGCCGAGAAACTCCTCGACTTCCGGGTGCTCGATCGGCGACTTGACCACCAGGTCGTCGGCTGCATCAAAACCCTTGATATCGGAATTGCGCAGTTCGCTGACGACGGCTTCGGCTTCGTCGAAATTGTTATACAGGGCAAGCAGGTAACGTTTGCTCATTTAGTTGGCTCCCTTCGCAGCGAGTTCTTCCTTCACAGCCTGCTCTTCCTTCTTTTTCGCCAGACTGCGGTGATACACCATTTCCTTGACCTCATACATGGAAACCGACGGCACAACCTTGCAGAACACCATGAACAGCAGGGTGAACCAGCCGAAGCTGCCGAACACGATGCCCCATTGCACCATGCTGGGCCACATGTGCTCGTCCCATGTCCATGGGTAATAGCCATGCGAGAAGGTCGGTGCCACGATCATCCAGCGCTCCAGCCACATGCCCAGGTTGAGCAGCAGCGATACGGCGAACATCACGGGGATGCTGGTCTGCCATTTCTTGACCATCAACGCGAACGGCACCACGGAACCGCAGAAGATCATGCCCCAGAAGAACGGCGCAAAGCGACCGGTCGCTTTCTCGATCAGCACAGCCTTGGCTGCCTCATCATGGCTGTACCATGTCGCGGCAAATTCGATGCAGTTCAGGTAGGTCCACACCATCGCGATCGCGAAGGTCAGGCGCACCGTCTTCTTCAGGATCGGCAGCGTCATGTATTCCTCGAACCTGAACACATAGCGCAGGATGATGAACAGCGTGATGATCGCCGCGCAACCGGAGTACAGCGCACCCGCCACGAAGTACGGCGGGAACGACGTCACGTGCCAGCCGGGCTGCTGCGACATGGCGAAGTCGGATGCCACGATGGAGTGCACCGACACCGCCAGCGGAATCAGGAAACATGCCACGGTCAGGTAGGTGATGCGGAAGTTGCGCCACTGGCGGTCGGTGCCTTCCCAGCCCAGTGCCAGAATGGAATACAGCTTCTTGCGCCAGCCCTGATGAATGTTGTCGCGGCAGATCGCCAGATCCGGGATCGAACCGATATACAGGAACAGCACGGACGAGCTCAGGTAAGTGAAGATCGCCATCGCATCCCACAACAGCGGGGACTGGAAGTTCGGCCACACCCAGCGCTCGCTCGGATAGGGCAGCGCATAATAGACCTGCCACAGGCGCCCCAGGTGCACCATCACGAACAAGCCGGCAGTCATCAGCGAGAACGTGGTCATCGCTTCGGCGAAACGGTAGATCGGTTTGCGCCAGTCGGCATGCATCAGGTGCAGGATCGCTGACAGCAACGTGCCGGAGTGGCTCATGCCGATCCAGAAGATGAAGGTGGCGATGTACAGCCCCCACACATTGGGGTTGTCAAAATTACCCACCCCAAGGCCGACGTTGTACTGATAGATCTCGCAGCCCACCGCCACGCCCACCATGGCAATGGCCACCAGCAAAATCACCCAGTACAGTTTGCGAGGCGATTCAAGGCTCTTGAGCACATCCTTGTTGATCTGTGCCCAGGCGATGTCTTCGCGGATATCTTTTCCCATTTTCTCTTTTCCTTCCCTTGTGCCTTATACGGCGCTTTCGCGCACCCGCTCCAGATACATCACCGAAGGATAGGGACGCAGTTCTTCCAGGATGCGGTAGCCGCGCAAACGGTTGCCTTCCTTCTCGTCCTTGTCCTGCACTTCCTTCGTCAGTTCGACCTGCTGGCTCTTCCACTGTTTGGCAACCTGCGATTCCGGGTTGAACAGATTGCCGAAGGTGATCGCACCGACCGGGCACGCTTCCTGGCATGCGGTCTGGACGTCGCTGTCCTGCACCGGACGCCCTTCAGTCTTCGCGTTGTTGCGGGCGGTGTAGGTGCGCTGCTTGCAGAACGTGCATTTCTCCATCACGCCCTTGGTGCGCACGGTCAGATCCGGATTGAGCTGCTGGTTCAACGGCTCCGGCCAGACTTTTTCCTGCTCCGGATAGTTGTACCAGTTGAAATAACGCACCTTGTACGGACAGTTCGCCGAGCAGTAACGCGAACCGATGCAGCGGTTGTAGATCTGCGAGTTCAGGCCGTCCTCGGTGTGGTTGGTGGCGCCCACCGGACACACCGTCTCGCACGGTGCCGCTTCGCATTGCTGGCACATCATCGGCAGGAAGCGCGCGCCCTTGTCGGCGTCGAATTCGCCCACGCCGGCACTCTCGTCCCAGTAGCGCTCAATGCGCATCCAGTGCATGGCCTGGCCGTGCGAATATTTCTCCTTCCCCACCACCGGCAGGTTGTTCTCGGCATAGCAGGCCACGCTGCAGGCGTTGCAGCCGGTACAGGCATCGAGGTCTATGCTCATCGCCCATTTGATGTCGGACGGATACGCCTCCCAGTCCGGATGCCCCTTGTCATCGACCGGATGGGTATGGCGAAACTTCGACCAGTTTTCTAGCAAATTGGAAACTGACATGCTTTAGACCTCCTTCGAAAGATCAACTTTGTCGGCCGCTACCTGGACCGCTATCTTCTTCTTGCCCGCCTGGCTGCCGCCGACAGGTCCCTCTTCCTTGACAATGACAACGCGCTGACCGGTCTTGCTGATCTTCACGCCGGTCTCGTTGAGCGCGAGCTCGCCGGTCTCCTTGTCGAACACGGCATCCAGGATGGCGAACACGTTGGCGCCCACGCCCTTGGCATAGCGCCCCATCGCCTCGTGGCCATAGCCGACCGGCACCGAAACCGCATCCGGATGGATGCCCGGGAACAGGTAGGCCTGCGTCCTGATGGTTCCGCTTCTGGAGGTCACCTCGACGATATCGCCCTCCACGATCCCCAGCTTGGCTGCGGTCTTGGGATTGATTTCGACCCAGGAATCCCACACGATCGTGGTCAGCGGATCGGGCGACTCCTGCAGCCAGGGTTCGTTCGCATTGCGACCGTCACGCATACTGGCCGACACGGCGGGAATCAGGCGCAGCGGATACTCCTGATCCGCCGTCGCCGAAGGCAGCCTCAGGTCGGATGCCGAGGCCTTGGCCGACACGGCACCGGCGATTCCCTTCATCGGCACGAAACCCTTGCTCAGCGTCTCGTCCCAGAAAACATCGTCGTCATCGGTGGCCTTGCCGCCGAGTACAACCTTGTTCTTCAGCACCGCACTGCGCAGATAGGCGTAGAAATCGTCGAATTCCTTGTACTTGTCCGCCTTGCGCTGCTTGAGCAGGGCCAACAGGATGTCGCCGATACCGCGAGTGTCCGGATACAGCTTGTCCATCAGCGGCTGGCGGAAGCTCATCTGCGCATAGCCGGCCGAGCCCGCGCCTTCCGGTGCGGCCATGTATTCCGGCACCACGGTGGCCCAGTCTTCCATCGCCGACTCCAGCGGCAGCACCAGGTCGGCCGCCTGCGCGGTTTCGTCCAGGTACTGCGCAAACGCCACCTTGAAGTCGGCCTTGGCGTAGTTATCCTTGAACTTCAATGCCGCCGGCGCGCTGAACACCGGATTGACGCCGTAGCTGAACACCACCTTGTATTTGCCGGCAGCCAGGCCATCGTTGAGGCTGACCAGCGAAGCGCGGTTGCCCACGGTCGGCGCAATCTGCGGGAACGGCACGCTGGCGCTCGCTTCCACGGTCTTGCCGATGTTGCCCAGCACCCGATTGAGCAGGGCGATGGCGGCCGCATTCTGCGAACCGTGTGCATAACCTTCAGCCGCGCTCCCTGTCAGCACCAGGCTGGGCGTGCGCTCTTTCAGCAGGGCAGCCAGCTTTTCGATCTGCTCGACGGAGACATCCGTCTCGCCGCTCACGCGCTCGGGCGTATAAGCCTTGCTTGCTGCGGCGACATCGGCGGGGATAGCCAGGCCGGCCTTGCCCAGGGCATTGATGATGCCGAGCGCCAGCACGCCTTCCGAACCGGGGCGCACCCCGATCCAGCGATCGGCATTCGCGCCGGTCAGCGTCATCTTGGGCTCGATCTGCACCAGCACCCCGCGCCCTTCCGGACGGCCCCCCTTGCGGAACTGCGCATACTGCTGGGAGAAATGCACCGGAGAGACCCATGCCCCGAGGAAGTCGGCGCCGAACGACACCACCACCCGGGCCTTGTCGATACGGTAGCGCGGCATCGATACGCCATAGGCCTTCTTGTTGGCGGCGCGCAGCACGGCCGGGGAGATCGCCTCATAGGAGAAGTGGTTCTTGCTGCCCAGCTCGTCCATGTAGTTGCCCAGCAGCGCCTGCACGTGGCCGCTCATGTTGCCGGTCAGGAAGGCGACTTCCGCGCCCTTGACGCCGTTCAGCTTGTCGGCGATGACGCCCAGCGCCTTGTCCCAGGTAATCGCCTCGCCCTTCAGCAGCGGCTGGCGCACGCGGTCAGGGTTGTAGTGCGCCTGCACGCCCGACAGGCCCAAGCCGCACATCCTGCCGCGATTGATCGGCGAATTCGGGTTGCCTTCCGCCTTGAGTACGCGGCCTTCGCGCACGCGCCCCATGATGTTGCAGCCGGCTTCGCACTGCGCACAGGTCGAATTGAAGTAGTTCGAAATGCTGGGAATGACGTAGGAAGGCAGGGTCACATAGGAAGTGACGGTTTCCTTGCCATCCTCGATCGAGGTATTGCCGCAGCCGCTCAAGGCGACGGCGGTTCCGCCCCAGCCCAGCACCTTCAAAAAGTCACGCCGATTGAAATCGTTCTCTGTCATCACATAATCCCCTGGTATCTTGCTTGTGTTAATCGTCACGCGCTTACTTGTGGCACGTGAAGCAATCGTTCGGACCATGCCCGGTCTCGGTCGAGTTGGCGCTGACCGGATGATCCTTCTGATGGCAGCTGGCACACCAGCCCATGGTCAGCGGTTTCTGGCGCTGTGCCACCGTCATGGCCTTCACATTGCCGTGGCAGTAACCGCACACCTCCTGATAAGGGCGATCCTGCTGGAAATAGAAACGCTGGATATGGCGCTCGTGATTGAAACGCACGAAATCGGGAAGGTCATGCACCTTCTTCCAGGGGATCGGCTTCTTGGCATCCCAGTATTCAAACAATTTCTGGATGCGCGGCTTGTCCCTGACCGATTCGATGCTCTGATGGCAGCCGATGCATTTCTGCACCGGCGGGATGCCGGCTACCATGCTGCGACGCGCATAGGTGTGGCAATACATGCAGTTGATCTGCATACCGCCGTCCTTGGCATCGCCAGCATGGCGGAAATGGGGAAATTCAATCGGTTGTTCGATCTGGGGACCCAGATCGTCCGGCGTGGTCAATTTTGGCGCGGCGTCGGCAGCGTAACTTCCCGCACCCGCAAACAGCCCGACAAGCAGAATGAACAAACGCAAAATATGCTGCATCGTAAGTAGCCCCCTGACAAAACCTGGATGATTATCTATATATTACTGTCCGCTTATGCACGGCCAGCATTCACTGCTCGCTCACATCTTCCCTCGGCGCCCACCATGCAAACCGCAACGGTGTTACCGATAAGGCACGGCATCTTCAACAGTTCAAATAATCATGTCAACACAGCAGCCGGCGGGTCCGCGCTCCGGCAAAAAAAAGGCCTTTGGGTAAAAGTAGTTGCATTAATTTCAGAAATCCCTGAAAGTACGGGAATGGAAATGGAACACCTTTCAGATACCACCTGGCGCTTCATCCATCACTTTGGGGAAATGGGAAGTCGCTGGGGGATCAGCCGTACCGTTGGCCAGATCTACGCGCTGCTCTATATCTCGCATGTCCCGCTGAACGCCGACGACATCACTTATCTGCTGTCCTTCTCCCGCTCCAACGTCAGCATGGGGCTGAAGGAATTGCAAAGCTGGCGCCTGTTGCGTTCGGAATACCGCGCCGGCGACCGCCGCGAATATTTCAAGGCCCCGGAGGATGTGTGGGAGATCTTCCGCACACTGGCGGACGAGCGGCGGCGGCGCGAAGTGGAGCCGACCCTGTCGGTGCTGCGGGAATGCCTGCTCGACCCCAAGAACACGCCCGAGGACGAACATTTCCACAGACGCATGCAGGAGATGTACGACCTCATCTCCATGGCTAACGAGTGGTTCATCGATATCCAGAAACTGAGCGCGGAGGATCTCACCTCGCTGATGCATCTGGGCGCACAAGCGAAAAAGCTGCTGCACGCCAAGAACCGCCTGCTATCATTCGCAGGCCTGACCAAGGAAGAAGTCTCCGAATAACGCGGGCCACTGCCCCGCAGATCGTCTGCCATCCCCGATGCACGGCAATCAGCCATCGTACCGGCGTTGAGACGCATTGATTAAAGACCTGACATGAACGAAGAACAAGCCGTCCTGGATTTTTTCTCGCAGGAAGCAAACCTGCCTCTGGCCGTGATCGCCGCCGAACACCTGGATGCGATCCGCCTGCGCCTCAACAACGAATTCTGGCTGGCCCTGCGCAAGCGGCTGGACCCCTGGCTGGCGCAGCAGTCGCTGCCATGGAGCACGGAGGTAACGGAAGACCGCAACAACGAAGATTGCCTGGTCGGCGTGTACCTGCAGCCGCATGCCGAACAAGCAGTTTTTCTGCGCGTGTTCATGGAACAGCAATTCCTCGGCGACCATTACCGCATCTTCTATGGCCTGATGTGGAACAACGTGCCGGATGCTTCGAAAAAAACCTTGCCCGCCGTGGAAGCGTTGCGCGTCCGCCTGGGCGATGCCGGATTCAAACACAGCGACAGCTTTCTGGGCTGGCAATGGCTGCCCTGGCACCCGCGCCGCCGCGACTTCCTGCTGCCCTTTATCACCCGCCGCGAAGAACTGCTGGACGACGCCATGCGCCCCTGGCAGTCCCTGCTGCTGGAACACGGAGAACAGTTGCGACTGGCCAACGCGGCCTTGCAGGAAGCACCGCGCAGCGCAGTCGTCTCGCTCGATCAATTGCGCGGCAGATCGAAATCCTGACCGGAGACGTAGTCCGCATCGCACAGCGGCAACGGTCGCCAGATTCTTGTAAACTCCATACCCGGTAAAAACAGGGAATGGCAATGGATGGGCTAACGTTTGCAAAGCTGTCGACATACTGGTCCGCACCGGAAGTGGCGACCAACCTGATCGTATTTTTCAACCTGTTTGGCGCGCTCATACTCGGCCTCATCGTCGGCTACGAACGCTCTTACCATGGCCGTGCAGCCGGCATGCGCACCTACGGACTGGTCTGCATGGCCGCCGCCGCCGTCACCGTCATCTCCGGTTATCCGAGTTACTGGTTCGGCGGGCAGGTGAATGCAGCCCTTGCCGGCGACCCGACGCGCGTCATCCAGGGAATCGTCACCGGCATCGGCTTCCTCGGCGCGGGCGTCATCATGCGCGAGGGCCTCAACATCAGCGGCCTCACCACCGCCGCCTCGATCTGGACGTGCTCCGCCATCGGCATCATGGTCGGCGTCGGCTTCTATGCCTCCGCAATCATGCTCACCCTGCTCTCGGCCATGTGCATGATGTGGATATCCAAGCTGGAAAGCTGGCTGCCATCGCGACCGGCCATTGCCGTCACGCTCGAATTCCAGAAGAACTTCGTGCCGCTGGAACATACGTTGCGCGAAGTCGTCTATTCGCACGGCTACGAGATCGCATCGGGCTCCTTCGCCATACGCTCCAGCAACGAGAAACTGGAGTGGCATTTCGTTGCCATCGCCCTGAGCAAGAGCAGCGGTGCGGCAATGAACGAATTGGCCAGCGGCTTGAGCACGCTGCAAGGCGTCGAGGACTTCTCGCTCATCCACGCCAGGAACTGACAACCCGCCCATCCTGCCCGCGGGATCGGGCACGCACCGGAGGCACCATGCAAAACGCCGCTGACATCACGACCGTTGCGCACGTCATCCAGCTGGCGGTCGCCCCCGTCTTTCTGCTGACCGGCATCGGCGCGATACTCGCGGTCATCACCAACCGCATCGCCCGCATCGTGGATCGCTCCAGGGTGCTGGGCAACCTGGCGGACCAGACGCAGCCTGCGGTAAAGAGCGAGATGGCGATGCTTGCCCGCAGGGCCCGCTGGGTCCACTGGTCGGTCAGTCTTTGCACCATGTCGGCACTGTTCATCTGCATCGTGATCGCAGCCCTGTTCCTGGGCTCGGAAACGGGCACGGATCCATCGCGCGTGGTTTCGCTGTTCTTCATTTCGGCGATGCTGGCGCTGATCTTCGGTCTGCTGTGTTTCCTGCGCGAGATATTCCTCGCTACCGGAAACGTCGAGATGCGAAAGAGCCGGCACTGAATCGCGGGAAATGCGCCTTCCCGTACCCCGGAAGCCGCATTGACAATTTTCAGACCGGATTGTCCTGATCGAAGAAACGATGTTCCAGCCCGAAACGCGCAGCCAGATGCTGACCCAGCGCCTGGATCCCGTAGCGCTCGCTGGCGTGGTGTCCCGCCGCGATGAAGGCAACGCCGGTTTCCTGTGCTACGTGCACGTTCTGCTCCGAAATTTCGCCAGTCAGGAACGCGTCCACCCCCAGCGCCACCGCCTGTTCGAAATAACCCTGCGCTGCGCCGCTGCACCAGGCGATGCGGACGATGTTGGGATTGGCATGGCCGATGACCTGGGGTACGCGCTGCAGGACATGCTGGACATGCTGGGCGAGTTGCCGCAAGGTCTGCGGCTGAGCCAGGACGCCATGCATGGCGATGTCCTGCTCGCCGAAGCGCCCATGCTCGACGAAACCGAGCCGTTCGCCGAGCTGCGCATTATTGCCAAGGACAGGGTGCGCATCCAGCGGCAGGTGGTAGGCCAGCAGGCTGATATCGTGCTTCAGCAGGTGCGCCACGCGGCGCTTCTTGATGCCGGTAATGGCGGCATCCTCGCTGCGCCAGAAATACCCATGATGCACGAGCAGGGCATCCACCCCCCAGGCCGTTGCCGCTTCCAGTACAGCCTGCGAGGCGGTGACGCCGGTAGCGATGCGCCGCACTTCTGCCCGGCCCTCCACCTGCACCCCGTTCGGGCTGTAATCACGAAAACGGCCGATTTCAAGCTCGCTTCCGATATAATCGCGCAATTCGTCCAATCGCATTGTTTTCGTACCATAAATTAGCAGCGGCTCAAATCATATCATGCGCAAATTCTGGCTCCTGTTCGCCCAAGCGACCACCGTCGGTCTCGCGATGCTGTTCGTCATCCATACGCTGAGGCCTTCGCTGCTGCCCAATGCGGCACGCAGCGGCGTGGTGACCCTGTACGAGAACAACATCGGCAGCAGCGGCGAGTTGCCCGCCGAGGGCTTCAGCAAGGCCGCGCAGAAAGTGATGCCCGCCGTGGTGAACATCTTCACCAGCAGCGAGGTGAAAGCCCCGACCGCGCCGTTCATGGACGATCCGCGCTTCCGTTTCTTCTTCGGCGACGAATTCGACAACAATGTCCCGCAACAGAGTTCCAGCCTGGGATCGGGCGTCATCGTGAGCCACGATGGCTACATCCTCACCAACCATCATGTCATCGAAAGCGCCGACCAGATCGAGGTCGCCCTCTCCGACGGCCGCACCGCCAAGGGGCACATCGTCGGCTCCGATCCGGACACCGACCTCGCCGTCATCAAGGTGGATATCGGCAGCAACCTGCCGGCCATCACGTTCGGCCAGTCCGACCAGGCGCACGTGGGCGACATTGTGCTCGCCGTCGGCAATCCCTTTGGCGTCGGCCAGACCGTGACCATGGGCATTGTCAGCGCGCTGAAACGCAACCATCTCGGGCTCAGCACCTTCGAGAACTTCATCCAGACGGATGCCGCCATCAATCCCGGCAATTCGGGTGGCGCGCTGGTGGACAGCGAAGGCAACCTGCTCGGCATCAACAGTGCGATCTATTCCCCCAACGGCGGCTCGCTCGGCATCGGCTTCGCCATCCCGGTGAGTACCGCGAAGAAGATCATGGAGCAGATCATCCAGAACGGCTCGGTCATCCGCGGCTGGATCGGTGTCGCGGTACAGGATCTCACCCCGGAGTTGCTGGAATCGTTCAAGCTCGGCGACGTGAAGGGCGTGCTGATCGCCGAAGTGGTGCGCGGCAGTCCTGCGGACAAGGCCGGCGTCAAAGCCGGCGACATCCTGCTCAGCATCGCGGACAAGCCGCTGACCGACTCCACCATCATGCTGGAGACCATCTCCTCGCTGCCACCGGGCAAAGTCACCATGCTGAAGCTGCTACGCAACCAGTCGGAAGTGGTCGTACAGGTGAAGGTGGGGAAACGCCCGAAAGCCAAGGCCCAGGAATAAGCCGGCTGCCGCGCAGGAGCGGCGACGGCATCGGCAAGGGAATGGTCATGCGGAAATAAATGCCAGCGACTCCTTCCGGAGCGGTCTGCTGGCAGGGGATGCGTCCCGATTACTGCGGCTTGTTCTGTCCCACCCAGCCCGCCACCACGATGCCCGCCTCGTACAGCAGCCACAGCGGCAGCGCCAGCATGCACTGCGACACCACATCCGGCGGGGTGAAGATCGCGCCGACGACGAAGGCGCCGACGATGACATAGGGCCTGACCTCGCGCAGCTTGGCTGTGCTCACCACCCCGGTCTTCACCAGCAGCACCACTGCGATGGGCACCTGGAACGCCAGCCCGAACGCCACGAACATGCTCAGCACGAAGCTGAGATATTTGTCGATGTCGGTCATCACGGCCACGCCGTGCGGCGCAGCGGCGGTGATGAAGCCGAACACCACCGGGAACACCACGAAGTAGGCGAAAGCCATGCCGCTGAAGAACAGCAGCACGCTGGCAACCAGCAACGGCAATATCCAGCGTTTCTCGTTCGCATACAGTCCCGGCGCGACGAATCGCCACGCCTGATAGAGGATGTACGGCAACGCGATCAGGAAGGCCGCCATCATCGCAACCTTGAGCGGCACGAAGAACGGTGTGGTGACATCGGTCGCAATCATCTGGCCGCCCGCCGGCAACTTGGCCAGCAACGGATGGGCCAGTACGCTATACAGATCGGCCGCCCACGGAAACAGGCAGATGAAGATCAGCAATAGCGCGATGGCGGAATTGAGCAGGCGCTTGCGCAACTCGATCAGATGGGAAATCAGACTTTCGCTGGTACTCACGATTCAGGGCAGGATCTAGTCGATCGGAAACTGGCGTTGTTCGGGTGTGGCGATTTCCTTCGGGGCGCCGCCGCCCGCTGCCGGCACGCTGCGCGGCGGATTGGCCCGCTCGACTGCGGCCTGCCCTTCGGCTTGCAGCGATTGCAGATGGTCGTCCACTGTCCGCACCGCCTGATTGGCGGTTTGCGCTGCCGCAGCCGCCTCCTGCTCCACCTTCAGCTTGAGCTGCTTAAGCTCTTCCATCTGCATGTCGCGTTCGATATCGGCGCGCACGCCGTTGACATAGCGCTGCGCCCTGCTCCACAACAGCCCCATGGTGCGGGCCACTTTAGGCAGCCGTTCCGGGCCGATGACAACCAGCGCCACCACCATGATGACCACGATCTCTGAAAAGCCGATATCGAACATAAAGCGCTGTCAGACTCAAACCTTGGTCTGGTTCTTCTCTTTTGCTTCGCCTTCGATGGTCTTGCCGTCCTGGGTGACCTGCTTGTGCGCCTCTTCGTCGTTCTTCATGCCATCCTTGAAGCCTTTCACCGCCCCACCCAGATCCTCGCCGATGTTGCGCAGCTTCTTGGTGCCGAAGACCAGTACAACGATCAGCAATACGATCAACCAATGCCAGATACTCAATGAACCCATGATGCGCTCCTTGTCGATTAACTACGCTTGACCATCGGTGGAATGTGGCCGCCACCGATGACATGTATATGCAAATGAAACACTTCCTGGCCGCCGCCTTTGCCGCTGTTGATGACGGTACGGAAACCTTCCTGCAGCCCCTGTTCGCGTGCCAGCCTGGGAGCCAGCAGCAGCATCCGGCCCAGCAAGGCTGCGTGCCTTTCCTCCGCATCCAGCAGGGAAACCAGGTGCTGCTTGGGGATCAGCATGAAATGTACCGGTGCGACCGGATTGATGTCGTGGAAGGCAAACACCTCGTCATCCTCGTACACCTTGCGGCTGGGTATCTCGCCGCGCACGATCTTGCAGAAGATGCAGTTGTCGCTCATTTCCGGCCCGCCTTCTCCGCGATGCCGGATACACCCTCGCGCCGCGCCAGTTCCTGCAGCACGTCGTCCGCGCTCAGGCCCTTGTGCGCCAGCAGCACCATGCTGTGGAACCACAGATCCGCCACCTCATACACCAGATGCTGCCGGTCGCCATCCTTGGCCGCCAATAGCACCTCGCCCGCCTCCTCGATCACCTTCTTCAGGATCGCGTCGTCGCCCTTGCTGAACAGCTTCGCGACATAAGACGATTCCGGCGCGGCGTTCTTGCGCGCCTCGATGGTTCCGGTCAGCCGTTGTAAAGTGTCGTTGCTCATTTCCTGTATATCTCGTCGGGGTTCTTCAACACCGCATCGGTCTCCACCCAGACGCCGTCGTCCAGCTTGCTGTAGAAACAGCTTTCGCGTCCGGTGTGGCAGGCGATTCCGCCTTGCTGCTCCACTTGCAGCAGGATCACGTCGGCATCGCAATCCAGCCGGATCTCCCTGACCTTCTGGATGTGGCCGGATTCCTCCCCTTTGTGCCACAGCTTCTTGCGCGAACGCGACCAGTATATCGCCTCGCCGGATTCGGCGGTGCGTTTCAACGCCTCGCGGTTCATCCAGGCCACCATCAGCACGCGGCCGGTTGCCGCATCCTGCGCGATGGCCGGAACCAGGCCGTCGTCCGACCAATTGACCTTGTTCAACCAGCTCTCGGTCATAACCGCACCTCCGACTCGTTACTGATGTAACTACTAGCCATTCGACTAGGTGAGCAAACAACGCCCACCAAGTCGCTGGTTATGGCGCAGCCAGCCGTTTGCGGAAGGGGGTGCGATGCGGTTATTCCCGCACCTGTCGCTTTCGCGCACCGCGTCATAACCGCACCTCGATACCCTGCTGCGCCATGAACTGTTTGGCCTGCAACACCGTGTATTCGCCGAAATGGAAAATGCTGGCCGCCAGCACCGCATCTGCGCCGCCGATCTTCACGCCGTCGGCGAGATGCTGCAGGTTGCCTACACCACCGCTGGCGATCACCGGGATCTCCAGCGCATCGGTCACAGCACGCGTCAGCGCCAAATCGAAACCGCGCTTCTGTCCGTCCTGATCCATGCTGGTCAGCAGAATCTCGCCCGCCCCCAGGCCCTGCATCTTCTTTGCCCACTCCACCGTATCGAGCCCGGTCGCCTTGCGCCCGCCGTGAGTGAATACTTCCCACCTTCCCGGCGCAACTTGTTTGGCGTCGATGGCCACCACGATGCACTGCGAGCCGTACCGTGCCGCCGCGTCCGCCACCAGCTGCGGGTTGACCACGGCCGAGGTGTTGATGCTGACCTTGTCCGCCCCCGCATTAAGCAGGTTGCGCACATCCTGCACTTCGCGCACACCGCCGCCCACCGTCAACGGGATGAATACCTGTTCCGCGACTTGCTCGATGATGCGGAAAATGATGCCCCTGTCGTCGGAACTGGCCGTGATGTCGAGAAAGGTCAGTTCATCCGCCCCCTGTTCGTCGTAGCGGCGCGCAATCTCCACCGGGTCGCCTGCATCGCGCAATTCGACGAAACTGACCCCCTTGACCACGCGACCGGCAGTCACATCGAGACAGGGGATGATGCGTTTTGCCAGCATCAGATCACGGCCGGCGACAGCTCGTCTGCCAAAGCCTGCGCCGCCTTGAAGTCCAGCGTGCCCTCGTAGATGGCCCGCCCCGTGATTGCGCCGGTGATGCCTTCGGCGCGCACCGCGCACAGCGCACGCACATCGTCCAGATTGGTAATGCCGCCGCTGGCGATGACCGGCACATGCAGGGGCCGCGCCAGTTCGACGGTCGCTTCGATATTCACGCCGGTCATCATGCCGTCGCGCCCGATATCGGTATAGATGATGGCTTCCACGCCATACCCCTCGAAGCGCTGCGCCAGATCGGCCACATCGTGCCCGGTCAGTTTCGACCAGCCGTCCACCGCGACCTTGCCGCCCTTGGCATCCAGGCCAACCATGATGTGGCCGGGGAAGGCGTCGCATGCCTCATGCAGAAACCCCGGCACTTTCACGGCGGCGGTGCCGATGATGACGTAGGTCACCCCGAGGTCGAGATAGCGCTCGATGGTCTCCAGATCGCGGATGCCGCCGCCCAGCTGTATCGGTATATCCCCGCCAACCGCCTCGACGATGCTGCGCACCGCCACTTCGTTCTTGGGCTTGCCGGCGAACGCCCCGTTGAGATCCACCAGATGCAGGCGGCGCGCGCCTTGCGCCAGCCAGTGCTTTGCCATCGCAGCGGGGTCGTCGGAGAACACCGTTGCGCCCTCCATCACGCCTTGCCGCAGGCGCACGCATTGTCCGTCTTTCAAATCGATTGCGGGGATGATCAGGGTTTTAGTATCCATGATTTAAGATCACACAGGATTCCAGTTGATGAAATTTTGCAGCAGCCTCAAGCCGGCTGCCGCGCTCTTCTCCGGGTGGAACTGAACGGCGAATAAATTATCACGGGCCACCGCACAGACAAAGGGCTGCGGATAATCGCTGGTGGCCTGCACCAGCCCTGCATCGCGCGGCTGCACATGGTAGCTGTGGACAAAATAGAAACGTGCATCCTGGGCGATACCGTCCCACAAAACATGTTCGCCGTGGTGCACCTGGTTCCAGCCCATGTGCGGCACCTTGAGCTTGTTGCCCTGCGCATCCCTCAGACCGGAAGCAAAGCGCTTGACCGGACCGGCGAACAGCCCCAGGCAGGGCGTGTCACCCTCCTCGCTGTGCTCGAACAGCACTTGCAGCCCCATGCAGATGCCGAGGAAAGGCTTGCCCTCCCCGACCACATCGGCGATCACCTTGTCCAATCCACGGGAACGGATCTCGCGCATGCAATCGGGCGCCGCCCCCTGGCCGGGAAAGACCACCCGCCCGGCAGCTGCGATGATGCCGGCCTCGCCGGTCACCGCGATGCTCGCTTGCGGAGCGACCTTGCGCACGGCCTGTTGCACCGAGCGCAGATTGCCCATGCCGTAATCGACGATTGCGATATCGACCATGATGAGGGGTTATAACGTTCCCTTGGTGGATGGCATGACGCCGGCCATGCGCGGATCGATCTCCAGCGCAACGCGCAGGGCGCGACCGAACGCCTTGAAGATGGTCTCGGCCTGATGGTGCGCATTGTCGCCGGCCAGGTTATCGATGTGCAGCGTCACCAGTGCGTGATTGACGAACCCCTGGAAGAATTCGCGGATCAGGTCGACTTCGAATTCGCCGATATTGGAACGCACGAAATCGACATTGAACACCAGACCGGGGCGGCCGGAGATATCCAGCACCACGCGCGACAACGCCTCGTCCAGCGGCACATAGGCATGCCCGTAGCGGCGCAATCCCTTCTTGTCACCGATCGCCTGGCTGAGCGCCTGTCCCAGCGTGATGCCGATGTCTTCCACCGTATGGTGGGCATCGATATGCAGATCGCCCTTGGCATTGATGTCGAGATCGATCAGTCCGTGCCGCGCGATCTGGTCCAGCATGTGCTCGAGGAACGGCAAGCCGGTATCCAGCTTGACCTTGCCCGTCCCATCCAGATTCAGTTCGACCGCGATCCTGGTCTCGAGGGTGTTGCGACTGACTTTTGCGCTACGCATGATTCGCCTTATGCGAGTTGGTTATTGGTAATGTTGTCTTGCAATGCCGCCAGGAATCGCTCGTCCGGACTCCCGCACAACCTGAAGGCCGGTTTCCACTGAATCTCGTTTACATCTCTTGCATACATTCGACCAGCGCCGCCATGAACCGCTCGTTTTCTTGCTGCGTCCCTACGGTAACGCGCAGGCAATCGGTCAATGCCGGATGCCCCCCGTCCAGGTTCTTGATCAGCACGCCGCGGCGTTTCAGTCCCTCGAATAGCTGCGTGGCTTTTGCCACGCGAAACAGGATGAAATTGGCTTCGCTGGGATAAGCATGCACGCCCTCGATATGGGCCAATGCGCGCAACAGCTCAGCGCGTTCCTGTTTGATGCTTTCCGCCTGCGCCAGCAATACATCGTGGTGCTGCAGCAACTTTGCCGCGACCAATTGCGGCAGAACGCCCACATTATACGGTAAGCGCAGCTTTTCCAGCTGCTCCAGCCAGGCCACGGAACCGGCCAGGAAGCCGAGGCGCAACCCCGCCATGCCGAGCTTGGAGAAAGTGCGCATCACCAGCAGATTGTCATATTGCGCCAAATGGGGGATGAAACTGTCGCGCGCAAAGGCGTAGTAAGCCTCGTCCACCACGACCAGCCCCGGGGCTGCCTGGATCACCTGCCGGATGGCAGCAGCATCGAACAGGTTGCCGGTCGGGTTGTTGGGATAAGCCAGGAATACCAGCGCGGGACGTTCGCGCCTGATGGCCTCCAGCGTGGCCGGCAGGTCGAGCGAAAAATCTGCCGCCAGCGGCACGCCGACATACCTCATGCCCACGAAGGCGGCGATCATCCTGTACATCACGAACGACGGCTCCACGCTCAACAGCACCGCGCCTGGCTTGGCGACCGCCAGCGCCAGCAACTGGATGATCTCGTCCGAGCCGTTGCCCAGCAGGACCTCCATGCCGGCTGGCAGGCCGGTCACCTTGCGGATATCGGCCTTGAGCTGACTTGCCGCCGCATCGGGATAGCGGTTGATCGCGGCACCTGCCGCCACTTGCGCGATCTCCTCGCGCAGCGCCTGCGGCAACAGATAGGGATTTTCCATTGCATCCAGCTTGACCATGCCGCTTGCCGGCGGCACATGGTAGGCATGCAGGCCCAGCACTTCCGGGCGAAGCAGGTTCTCGGGAACGACGGCAAGACGGGCGGAAGACATAAGGTGGCAGGTTCGGTAACAGCCGGTATTCTACCGAAATTCCGGCCTAGTGCACGGCACAGACGCCGCTTATAATCCCGGCAATCGTACGGGAAAACAGAATGACTGCCAAGAAACTCCGCGCCTTACTGGTCGAATCCTCCAGCGCCGACGCGCAACGCACCCTGGACAAGCTGTCGCATGCAGGCTACCAGCTCGACCATCTGCGGGTGGACAACGCCACAGACATGAGGTCGGCACTGCTCAAGGAGCAGTTCGACGTCGTGCTGTGCAGCTATGATCCGCCCGGCTTCGGCGGCTTGCCCGCACTCGAGCTCATGCAAAGCAGCGGCGCGGATATCCCGTTCCTGTTCCTCTCGCACGACTTGCGCGAGGAGACCATCATTCACACCATGCGGCATGGTGCCGACGATTACATCTTCAAGGGCAGCCTGAACCGCCTCGCCCCCGCAATCGAACACAACCTGCGCGAAGCGCGCATCCGCCAGGCGCACCGCAGCGCGCAACTGGCGCTGCAGGAAAACCAGACCCGCCTGCATGCATTCATCGCCAACCTGCCGGGCATGGCATACCAGATGCTGCTGCAGAATGACGGCAAGGTGAGCTTCCCCTACGTTAGCGAAGGATGCCATGCGTTGCTGGGGGTCGCGCCGCAGGACTTGACCCAGGCCGCCTCGCCGTTCGAATCCATGCTGCACCCCGAAGATCTGCCTTCCTACCAGCAGAGCATGCAGGCTTCCGCAAAGAACCTGTCGTTCTGGAACTGGGAAGGACGTGTACTGACCCTGCCCGACAACGAGATCAAGTGGATCAACCTGCGTTCCAGCCCGCGCAGATCGCCCGACGGCATCCAGTGGGAAGGCATCATCTTCAACATCACGCAAAGCAAGGAAGCGGAGCTGGAGATCCGGCGATCCAAGGCGCAGCTGCGCGAACTCTCCTCGCACATACAGGAGGTCAGGGAACAGGAACGCATCGCCATCGCCCGCGAGGTGCACGACGAACTGGGCAGTACGCTCACTGCCATCAAGCTGGACATCGCATGGCTGGGCGGCCGCCTGACCGAAAAACCGGCGCTGGCGGAAAAGGCCAGGAACATCGAAACGCTGGTGGACAGGTGCATCTCGGCAGCCGGAAACATATCTCGCAGCCTGCGCCCCAGCGTACTGGACACCTTCGGCATCGTCGCCGCCATCGAGATGGAAGTGGACGAATTCGAACAACGCACCGGCATCGCATGCGCCTTCGAACACGACAAGGCGCTGGCCGACATCCCGCCCGACATCTCCATCGCCCTGTTCCGCATATTCCAGGAGACGCTCGCCAACATCACCAAGCATGCCAAGGCCGGCAAGGTCGAGGTGCGCCTGCGTGAACGCGACGGCGGCATCGAACTGAAGGTACGCGACAACGGGCGCGGCATCACCGAGGCCGACCGCGCCAAGCCCCGTTCATTCGGCTTACGCGGCATCCGCGAACGGGTAGAATACTTCGGCGGCAAGGTGAATATCGACAGCCCCGCCGGCCAAGGGACTCAGATCGGCGTATTCATCCCGCGCGAAGCGGGAAGCGCCACGGCAGACGACCTGCTGGCACAACAAAATCTATTTTGAGAAGCGATACCGCAATGATAAAAGTGCTGATAGCCGACGATCACGCACTCATCCGCAAGGGCCTCAAGCAATTGCTGGACGACACCGACGACATGCGCGTGATAGGCGAAGCGGAGAACGGCATGCAGGCCATCCGCATGGTGGAGGAAACCGCCTACGACGTGGTCCTGCTGGACATCAGCATGCCGGACAAGCATGGAGTCGACGTACTCAAGCAGCTCAGGGCCAACCGGCCGCAATTGCCGGTGCTGATGCTCAGCATGCATCCGGAAGAGCAATATGCCCTGCGTTCCATGAAGGCCGGCGCCGCCGGCTACCTCAACAAACAAAGCGCCCCGCTGCAGCTGGTCACCGCCATCCGCCAGGTCGCCAGCGGGAAGAAATACATCAGCACCGAACTGGCGGAACAACTGGCCAACGGCCTGTCGCAAGGCTATCAGGAATTGCTGCACCAGACGCTTTCCAACCGGGAATACCAGACGCTCTGCCTGATGGCCTCGGGCAAGAAATTGAGCGAGATGGCGGAAATCATGTCGCTCAGCCCCAAGACGGTCAGCGTATACCGCTCGCGCCTGCTGGAAAAAATGAAGCTGAAGAACAACGCCGAGGCAATCCATTACGCCATCAGCAATCACCTGATCGAATGACCGGGCCAAATAGGACCGGAAACTGCCGCTATTCCGTGTTTCGCAACCGGCGCGTTGCCGGATAATCGCCGCATCGACTATCGCCAACTTCACCCATGAGCAAAACCAAGACGCCTTCCGAAATCGCCCGCGAAACGTTCACCACCCTCGCTGCGCGCAAGCTCGCACCGACACCGGAAAATTACACGCAGATGTATCGCGAGATCAGCGGCGAACCGGCACCCGCACCGTCGGCCGCCGCCGACGTCGTCGGGGCCACGACCAGCAAAGGCAAGCTGGTGCCTGCCTGGGCGGAACTGATCCGCGACCTGCTACGCCAGCTGGAGACACCGCACAAGGGCATCACCGTCACCCGCAAGAAAGACGGCGTGGACACCGTACTCACGCGCTTTGCCAGCGACCCGGAAGTGCTGTTCGGAAAATTGCAGGGCCTGCTGCGCTCGTGGTCTACCGCCCCCACCGGCCCCAGCGCCGCCGAACTGGTTCCCGCAGTCTCGTCCGATGGGTTACCCGCTCCCGCTACCGCAACGGCCGGCGGCACTGCGCCGGCTCTGGCCGACCCCCAGGAACTGCTAAGCCGGCTGCGCGAACTCCTGGCGCAGTCGCTGGAAAGCACGCTGACCTCGCAGCCCGAAATGCGCGACGAGATACAGGCGCTGGTATCGCTGGTACGCAGCACCGACAACAAGGAGCGCCTGAACGATCTCGCCAAACAGCTGCGGCAATTCTGGCTCAAGCTGGAATTGCGCGGCGGCGACAAGGCGAAGATTCAGGAAGGTCTGGTGCGCCTGCTGCGCCTGCTGGTGGAAAACGTCAGCGAGATGGTGGAAGACGACAAATGGCTGCATGGCCAGATCGCCACCCTGCAGGAGATCATCGCCAACCCCCTGGACAAGCGCTCGATCGCCGATGCGGAACGCAACCTGCGCGATGCCATCATCAAGCAAAGCACGCTCAAACAAAGCCTGACAGACGCCAAGGCAACATTGAAGAGCCTGATGACCACCTTCATAGACCGCCTCGGCGAACTGAGCGAGAGTACCGGCGAGTATCACAGCAAGATCGAAGGATACAGCCAGAAGATCGGCAAGGCCGACAACCTGACCGAACTCAGCCATATTCTTCAGGATGTGATGCACGATACCCGCGTCATCCAGACCAGCGTGATGCGCTCGCACGAAGAAATGCTCTCTTCCAAGAAACAGGCCGACGAGGCGGAAGCGCGCATCAGGGCGCTGGAACAGGAGCTGGAACAGGTCAGCGAACTGGTACGCGAGGACCAGCTCACCGGCGCGCTCAACCGGCGCGGGCTGGACGAGACCCTGGATCGCGAACTCAAGCGTTCCGACCGCAGCCGCACGGCAGTCAGCGTCGCCCTGCTCGACATCGACAATTTCAAACAATTAAACGATACGCTGGGACACCAGGCAGGCGATCGCGCCCTGGTGCATCTGACAAAAGTCATTAAAGAAACGCTGCGCCCTGCCGATACAGTAGGCCGCTACGGCGGCGAGGAGTTCCTCATCGTATTGCCGGACACCGACCTGCAAGCCGGCATCGAGGCCTTGCAGCGCCTGCAGCGCGACCTGACCAAGAAGTTCTTCCTGCACAATAATGAGCGGATCCTGGTCACCTTCAGCGCCGGCGTGGCCCTGCGCGGCGAGAACGAGGACGCCGAAGACCTGATTGGCCGCGCCGACAAGGCCATGTACAAGGCCAAGCAGACCGGCAAGAACCGGGTGGTGGCGGCAGAATGAACCAGTTTAATTCCCCGCAAATTTCATTCGGCACTAAAGTTTTCCCATAAAGCTCCGATAACTGATCCAACGGCGGCTGCCAAGCTACACAAAACGGCAAACCAAAGTGAGCGGCGAAACAGCCGCAAGTAAGTCAAGTTAAAGGAGAACTAACATGGCACAAGTCATCAATACCAACGTTGCGGCCCTGTTTGCCGGAGCAGCCCTGAACAAATCGGCTCTCGCCCTGCAAACCGCCCAACAGCGCCTGTCTTCGGGTCTGCGCATCAACAGCGCCAAGGATGACCCCACCGGCTTGGTCATTGCCACCGATTACGACAGCAAGATTCGCGGCACCAACATCGCCATCCAGGGCGCCAATAACGCGATCTCGACTGCCCAGACCAATGACGGCTATGCAGGACAGATCGTAGCCAATCTGCAGCGCCTGTATGAGATCGCCGTGCAGCTGGGCGGCACTGCTACCGGCGCCGAGACCACCGCGCTGCTGGCCGAAAACAAACGTATCGCCGGCCTGACCACCGCCGCCACTGCAGTGACGGTCGACGGCTCCGGCAACACTGTGACGGGCGTCAGTGCAGCCATCACGGCACCCACCGGCACCACGGTCTCCACCATCACGACCGACCTTAACACCGTGAACACCGCACGATCCAACTATGGTGCCGACATGGCGACCTTCGGATCGGCCGTTGCCACCATGCAGGTCGCCTCCGTGAACCTGTCCGCCGCCTACAGCCGCATCATGGATACGGACTATGCCGCAGAGACAACCGCGATGACCCGCAACAACATCTTGCAACAAGCGGGCTCGGCAGTATTGGCGCAAGCGAACCAGACGCCCAATTCCGTGCTGACCCTGTTACGTTAACCAGTAGCATCGTAGATGCCTGATCGAAGTTCCGGTCAGGCATCAAAAAGCAGTGATATGCAGTTAAATAACCAAGGAGCATAAAATGGCACAAGTCATCAATACCAACGTTGCGGCCCTGTTTGCCGGAGCAGCTCTGAACAAATCGGCTCTCGCCCTGCAAACCGCCCAACAGCGCCTGTCTTCGGGTCTGCGCATCAACAGCGCCAAGGACGACCCCACCGGCTTGGTCATTGCCACCAATTACGACAGCAAGATTCGCGGCACCAACATCGCCATCCAGGGCGCCAATAACGCGATCTCGACTGCCCAGACCAATGACGGCTATGCAGGACAGATCGTAGCCAATCTGCAGCGCCTGTATGAGATCGCCGTGCAGCTGGGCGGCACTGCTACCGGCGCCGAGACCACCGCGCTGCTGGCCGAAAACAAACGTATCGCCGGCCTGACCACCGCCGCCACTGCAGTGACGGTCGACGGCTCCGGCAACACTGTGACGGGCGTCAGTGCAGCCATCACGGCACCCACCGGCACCACGGTCTCCACCATCACGACCGACCTTAGCAACGTGAACACCGCACGATCCAACTATGGTGCCGACATGGCGACCTTCGGATCGGCCGTCGCCACCATGCAGGTCGCCGCGGTGAACCTGTCCGCCGCCTACAGCCGCATCATGGATACGGACTATGCCGCAGAGACAACCGCGATGACCCGCAACAACATCTTGCAACAAGCGGGCTCGGCAGTATTGGCGCAAGCGAACCAGACGCCCAATTCCGTGCTGACCCTGTTACGTTAACCAGTAGTATCGTAGATGCCTGATCGAAGTTCCGGTCAGGCATCTTGAAACAAAGGAGATCCAAAATGATCATCCAGAATATAAGCAGCCAGGGTACGCTGCCAGCCAGGCCAGTCAGCAATGACGGGCCTGCAGCTGCCGTTTCTCAACCTGCCGCTGCAGCACCATCCGTTACTCAACCGCCCTCGGCCGAGCAGTTGAATGCAGCGGTCAACAAGATCAACAGTGCGATGCAACAGTCGAACCAGAGCCTGGAATTCACTGTCGATCCCGGCACCAAAACGCCGGTGGTCAAAATGATGGATACGACGACCGGCAAAGTGGTCAGCCAGTTCCCCTCCGAAGCGGTGCTGGGAATTGCGGAATCGATAGACCAGTACCTGAGCGCCCACAAATTGCAACAAGGTATATTATTGAAGCAACAGGCGTAGGGCCGGAGGCAACATCATGGCAACCACTTCAGTAGCAGCATCAACAAGCGCAGGGACTATCGACGTCCCGAGTCTGGTTTCGCAATTGATGACCGTCGAGCGTCAGCCTATCAACACGCTCAACACCCAGGTCGCCAGTTATCAATCCCAGATATCCTCCTTGGGGACGATTCAGGGATTGATCTCCAGCTTTCAGAGCGCGGAACAAAGTCTGACTACCAGCCTGCAAGGGTTCAGTGCCGTATCGTCGAATGCCGGCATTACCGCCACAGCAACCAGTTCCGCAGTGGCGGGAACTTATTCGTTGAACGTAAGCTTCCTGGCTCAGGCGCAAAGCCTGGTTGCGACCGGTCAGACCAGCACCACGGCAACGATCAATGCCGGCACATCGACGACGGTCACGTTCGACTTCGGCACCACCAGCGGCACTACGTTCACCTCCAATGGCAGCGGCACGAAAAGCATCACCATCGATAGCACCAACAATACGCTGCAGGGCATCCGGGATGCGATCAATGCTGCCAACATCGGCGTGACGGCGACCATCGTCAATGACGGCAGCGCCACCCCCTATCGTCTCGTCGTTTCATCCAACAGTACCGGCGCCAGCAATAGCCTCAAGATCACCACCAACGGGGCCGGCAACGGTGTCGATACGCTGCTGGCTTATGATCCTGCCGGCACGAAAAACATGAGTCAGACGGTAGCCGCTCAGGATGCAAGTTACACGATGAACGGCATTACGATGACCAGCCAGACCAATACGGTCAGCAGCGCCATCCAGGGCGTCACGTTTACGCTCGGTACAATCACCACCGCCCCCGCCACTCTGGCTGTGTCACATAACACAGGCGCAGTCCAGACTGCCGCCACCAATTTCGTCAGCGCCTATAATGCGCTGTATTCCGAACTCAAATCGCGTTCTGCCTATGGCAGCGCAACTTCGGCGGCCGGTTCGCTGGCAGGCGATGGAACGGTGCGTCTCATGATGGGGCAGCTGCAAAGCATTTTCATGACCCCTGCGACACCTGCGGCCGGAGGCAGCCTGACCTCCCTTGCCCAGGTCGGCATCACCACTCAGGCAGACGGCACACTGAAGCTGGACAGCACCACACTCAGCAGTGCACTGGCCAACAACTACAGCGACGTAACCAATCTGTTCAATTCTGCAACAGGATTCGCCACCCGCCTGGATGCCTGGGCCACTTCAACTATCACCGCCGGCGGCCTGATATCTCAACATATCACAGACATCAACACATCCATCACCGGGCTTAACAACAAGATCAGCCAGTTGAATATCCGGATGAATGCGCTTCAGGCCTATTACACCACCCAGTACAGCAACCTGAACATGATGTTGTCGAGCATGAACAGCACCAGTTCATACCTCACCCAGGCATTAACCAGCACCAAGTAAGGGGCACGATCATGAACGCAAACCTAGCTACCAACGCTTACACAAAAATCGGGGTCGAATCCAGCCTGCATGCCGCCGATCCACACATGCTGATTGCGATGCTCTACCAGGGTGCCTTGCTGGCCATCGCCAATGCGCGGAACGGGATCCTGCGCAACGACATCCCCGCCAAGAGCAAGGCCATCTCGCACGCCATCCGCATCATCGGCGAAGGATTGCAGGCCAGTCTGGACAAGAACGTGGGGGGACAACTGGCACAAGACCTGGATGCCTTGTACGGATACATGTGCATACGCTTGGCACAGGCCAACTTGAAGAACGATGTCGAGGCACTGGACGAGGTAACGCGCCTGTTGGGCGAAATCAAGGGCGCGTGGGACGGTATCCGGCCAGCCAAGGAAGCAAAGCTGTCCGCCGTAGCGCAACAGCCGATGCCAACCAGCAAGCAACCGGCACTCGTTTACGGGAGGGGCTGAGCGATGTCCATGCTCCTGGAAGAATACCAGCGTCTATCCGGCATCACCGGGCAGATGCGCGATGCGGCGGCTGGCGGCGAATGGGATCGCCTGATCTCGCTGGAGCAGGAATGCAAACGCAAGGTAGATGAGATCAAACCGCGCGATGTCGTGCCTTCCAACCCGGAAGAACGCGCGCAGAAGATTGCCCTGCTCAAAAAGATACTCGCCGACGATGCGGACATCCGCAGCCGCACCGAGAGCTGGATGGAGCAATTGCAGCGCATCATGCACAGCAATCGCAGCGAACAACGGTTGCAGCAGACTTATCTAGTCAATTCCTAAGCATTTTCATGATGCATGCTGCCTGCCAACCTGATCTCTACGCTCAAGGCGCTGTCGCTCACCGATAAACCGCTCATCACGGCATCGCCGGCCAAGGGCAATGCCAATCCGGCCGGGCAATTCGAGATAGGCCAGAAGGTGCAAGGTGCCGTGCAGGCGCAGGTCGCACCCAACACGTTCAATGTCCGGGTCGCCGACCAGTTGCTGCAGATGCAGTTGCCGAACTTTATCCGCCCCGGCGACACCATCATCCTGCAGGTTGCTTCACTGCAGCCGCGCCTGACCTTCACCCTGGCCGCCTCGTCCAATCCGGTTTCCACACCGGAGTCGCTCAGTGCCGCCTCGCGGCTGCTTTCCTCGCTTTCGCAGCAGCCGCTGGAAAGGAGCTATGTGCGACCCATCCAGAGCGCCCCGCTGTGGACAGGCGAGCAGGTACAGCCAGACACGACGCAACTCGCCGGCAAGCTGCACGATGCGTTAAGCCATAGCGGCCTGTTCTACGAATCGCATCAGGCCCAGTGGATCGCCGGGACACGCCCGACCACGCAGTTGCTGCAGGAACCCCAGAACCAATTGGCGCAGTTCCAGCCGAAACCGGCCCAACCGCAGCCGGATCAGCAAATGCCGGCCCAATCGCAACAAGCCCCGATCGCCAAGGGCATGGAATCCAGCAATCCGATATCCAATGCCGCCGCCGGGAGCGAACAGCGCAACACCGTCGCCCACATCCCGGACCACCTGCAAACGCTGGTGCAACAACAGATGAATGCGCTGGAAACGCACCAGGTCCTCTGGCAGGGCCAGGTATGGCAAGGGCAGGAAATGCGCTGGGAGGTGCGCGAAGAATCGCAGCCACGCAATGCACAGCCGCAGGAGAGCGGGCAATGGACCACCCGGATCGATCTCGACCTTCCCCATCTGGGCAGCATTTCCGCCCAACTGAATTTCAGCGGCAATGCCTTGAAACTGTCATTTTCCGCCCCCGATGCGCAGACCCGCGCCATGCTGAACAGCGCCAGTTCGCAATTGATCGCCGCTCTGGCGGAACGCGGCATCAACGTCACCCATAGCCAGATCAGCCAAAATGAGCATGCCGGGTAAACCGCCGTCCAGGCAGATGGCCGTCGCGCTGGCCTACAGCAAGGGCGATGCCGCCCCCAAGGTGGTGGCCAGCGGCAGGGGGCTCATCGCCCAGGCCATCATCGAGCGGGCCAAGGAACACGGCGTCTATGTGCATGAATCCGAAGAGCTGGTCGGCATGCTGATGCAGGTGGAGCTGGATCAGCACATCCCGCCGCAACTCTACCTGGCAGTGGCCGAGCTGCTGGCCTGGCTATACCGTCTGGAACGGGGGGAAACCACGTCAATTCCCGGTACTGCGCCGATTGCAAACCCGTTACAATCGTCAAAGGTGAAACCACGATGACGATAAAGCCCCATGCGTACCAAAGAAATACCGCTGAAAATAGAGCTGTTTTCGAACGAGGATGAAAACGACTACCTCGTCAGCAACCCAAAAGAGATCGTCTCCATCCTGCAAACCATCGCACAGCGCAAATCGCGCGTCGCCCTGTACTACAACGAGGGCAACAGCATGGTCCTGACCATGATCCTGGCGGCTGACGAGCATGGCGTCTGGGTAGATGCCGCCTCCAATCCGCTCGACAACCGGCACATCGAGCGCAGCAAACGCGTCATCTTCGTCACGACGCACAACCAGGCCAAGGTACAGTTCGTCGCCGGCGATGTGGTGCTGGGACTGTATGAAAACGCGGCCGCATTCAGCCTGGCCCTGCCGCGGAAACTGCTGCGCCTGCAGCGGCGCGATTATTACCGCCTGGTTGCACCGGAAGCCAACGCGCTCAAATGCATCATCCGCCCGGTTCCTGAAAAAGCGCACATCCAGCATGAAGTGACCGTGATGGATATCAGCATCGGCGGCGTGGCGCTGGTATGCGAAGCGACCGGGATCGAACTGCAGCCCGGCATGGTATACGATCACTGCGAGATCGACCTGCCCGGGATCGGCAAACTGAAGGCAGCCATCGAAGTGAAGAATGCCTTCGAGATCACCGACCGCGCCGGCAGGATGAAACGCCGAGTCGGCTGTGTCTTCGTCAATCCGGATGGCAAAACCACCATGCTGCTGCAGCGCTATGTGGCACAGATGCAGCAAAGAATCGCCAGTGTGAATGCCGATCGCTAACAATGTCTTGTATGCATTTGGCTCCGCCCCGTGCGTCTTGCCTTTTCGCGACGACAGGCTCCCGGACTATCCTGCCTGATCGCATTATTCATCATACTTACTCGCATCACCCCCAATCTGCAGACATGGTTTCGGGGAATAAATTGTGACGACAGATATCGAACGAACGCTGCAGCAGGCAATAGCGAGCCATCGTATCGGCCAGCTCGGCGAAGCCGAAGCGCTGTATCGATCCATCCTCTTGGTGCATCCAAACCATGCTGAAGCGAACCACAACATCGGCACCATAGCGCTGCAGAACAATCAACCGAACATCGCGCAGATGCACTTCATGAAAGCGCTGGAAGCCGATCCGACGCAACCTCAGTATTGGCTCAGTTATATCGATGCCTTGGTTCAGGCTGGCCAGTTGCAGGCTGCCCGGGAAGTGATGGCAATGGCGAGGAGGAACGGCCTGCAAGGTAACGACATGGACGCGCTGGAGACTTTGCTGAAAGGCGGCGCTCCCGCTCAAGGCACAAACACTGCTCTAGGCCAGTCTGGCAAATCCCCAAACCAGCAACAGATTGATGCCCTGGTCTCCCTGTTCAATCAGGGCCGCTATCAGGATGCAGCGGATTCAGCCCGGTCCATGACCATGCAGTTCCCCACGCACAGTTTTGGCTGGGCGACACTGGGCGTGGTACTGCAACAGCTGGGGCGGAACGAGGAAGCGCTGCTGCCGATGCAAAAGGCGGTGGAGCTTGCACCGAATGACGCGCAAGCGCACAGCAACCTGGGCAACACACTCAGCTATCTGGGCCGCCTCGACCAAGCCGAGGCAAGTTTTCGGCGCGCGCTGAAGATCAACAAGAATTTCGCCGAAGCACACTTGAACCTTGGCGCCACACTGCACGACATGGGACGACTAACCGAGGCCGAAACATGCTACCGGCGTGCCATCCAGATCAAGCCGGGGCTAGCGGATGCGCATTACAACCTCGGCAACACACTCAAGAGCCAGAACAGGCTGGCCGCAGCCGAAGCCAGCTATCGCAAAGCGCTGCAGCTCGAACCGGGGCTGATCGGGGCATACAGCAATCTGGGGGTCATCCTCCAGACATTGGGGCGACTGGACGAAGCGGAAACGACCCTGCGCAATGCACTGCAGTTCAATCCGAATTCGCTGGAGATTTACAGCAACCTCGGCAGCGCTCTGCACGACATGGGGCGACTGGATGAAGCGCGCATCGAATATGAAAAGGCGCTGCAGCTAAAACCGGACCACGCCGAGATTCTCAGCAATCTAGGCAATACGCTGCATGACATCGGGCGGCTGGCTGAAGCCGAGGCCAGCTACCGGAAGGCTCTCTCGGCCAAGCCAGATTATTACCAAGCACTCAGCAACCTAGGCAACACCCTGCAGGACATGGGCCGTCTGGATGACGCCATGGACTGTTTCAGACAAGCGTTGGAACTCAATCCGGACTACCTGAAGGCGAGAAGCAACTTGCTGTTCAGCCTCAACCACTCGTTCAGCCACCCGCCGGAATATTGCCTTGCTGAAGCACGCCGATATGGCCAGATTGCCAGTGCCAAGGTCGGCAAACGTTACACAAAATGGGCGGTCGACAAGCGACCGCAGCGGTTGCGCATCGGTTTTGTATCAGCAGATTTCCGGAACCATCCGGTTGGCTATTTTCTGGAGAACGTACTCGCTCAACTCGCATCGACTGCGGTCGAACTGATCGCCTACCCGACCTTCCACAAGAGCGACGAGCTCACGGTACGGATCAAGCCATATTTCTCGGCATGGAAGCCGCTGTATGGCATGAGCGACGAGGCTGCGGCACGCCTGATCCATGACGACAAGATCCACATTCTTGTCGACCTCTCCGGCCACACGCAGCACAACCGGCTGCCGCTGTTCGCATGGAAGCCCGCCCCCGTCCAGGTGGCCTGGCTGGGATATTTCGCCACCACTGGGGTCGCCGAGATCGACTATATCGTCGGCGACCCCTACGTTGCCCCGGCCAGCGAAGCCGGGCATTTCACCGAGCAGATATGGCAACTACCCGAGTGCTACTGGTGCTTCTCTGCACCGGACGCACAGGTCGAGGTCTCCGCGCTGCCAGCCATCGACGCCGGTCACATCACGTTCGGTTGCTTCAACAACCTCACCAAGATGAACGATGCCGTAGTGACGCTGTGGGCAAAGATATTGAATGCCGTGCCGGGGTCGAAGCTGTTCGTCAAGTACAACCAGCTCAACGATCCGGCGATGCGCGAACTCACGCTTGCACGCTACGCACGGCATGGCATAGCCAACGGGCAGCTGATCTTAGAAGGCTCCTCCACTCGCTCCGATTACCTCGCCTGCTATCACCGCGTGGATATCGCGCTCGACCCGTTCCCTTACCCTGGCGGCACCACTAGTATGGAAAGCCTGTGGATGGGTGTGCCGGTACTCACCCGGCGCGGCAGCCGCTTCCTTTCCCATGCGGGGGAAACCATCATGTGTAATGCAGGGCTGAAGGATTGGGTGGCGACCAACGAAGACGACTATGTGGCGAAAGCAGTGGCGTACGCTTCCGACCTGCCGCAACTGGCCAGACTACGGGAAGGCATGCGCCGACAAGTGCTGGCCTCGCCATTGTTCGACGCTACCCGCTTTGCCGGTCATTTCGAGCAAGCAATGTGGGGTATGTGGGAAGCATGGTGGCGAAAAACACAGTAAAAAGCGGCTACATTGTTGCCGCCGGCATGTTTCACACCTAAGATGGCAACGAGCGGATGGAGAACATCCGGCATGTCGGCGAAGTGTCCAAGCTGATCCTCGAAGATGGCGTGATCACCCTGACTACCTTCATCTCGCAGTTCCGGAGCGACCAGCAAAAAGTGCGCTCACTGTTCCTGCGCGGGGATTTCCTGGAAGTCTATTGCAACTCCCCGCTGGAAGTCTGCACATCAAGAGACGTGAAGGGGCTGTATCAGTGCGCCGCACCGTAGAAATGAAGAGCTTCACTGGCATTTCCTCTTCCTACGCCCCCCACTGCGCCTGAACTCATCGTCAATACCTCACTTCTCTCGCTACAAGAATCGCTCGAAACCGTCCTGGCCTTGTTGCATGAATGCGGTATCATCTGACGCCGTGAGCGCAATCAGCATATTTCCCAGCTTGTAACTAAAACATGTCCCCCAAACTCCGCATCGTCGTAGCCACCCGAGAATCCAAGGAAGACTTCCTGTTCAAGACCGCCCTGGGCAAATCTTTGGCGGTTTACAACTATCCGCATATCGAGATTGCACTATTCGAGAGAAACAAGAGCGGACTGCCCGCCGTTTACAATCAGGCAATCGATGCTGCCAGACAGGATCCCGCAATACTGGTCTTTGTGCACGACGATGTCTATTTGTGCGGTTTCAACTGGCCGAATGAAGTCGCCGAAGGCCTTGAACACTTCCATATCCTCGGACTGGCAGGAAACAAGCGAAGGTCCCCCATGCAACCAGCCTGGGCCTTCATCGATACCAAATTTACTTGGGACACACGAGACAATTTGAGTGGCATCGTCGGGCATGGCAAAGGTTTTCCTCCCACAATCCTGAGTCAGTTCGGCCCTCCGCGCCAAGAGGTGAAGCTGCTGGATGGCCTGTTCCTGGCCTGCCATAGCACCACCCTGCAAAAGCACGACCTGAGATTCGACGAGCGTTTCAACTTTCACTTCTACGACATGGATTTCTGCCGTCAGGCAGAAATCGCAGGACTTCTGATGGGGACATGGCCGATATCGACTGTACATGAAAGCCCTGGCAACTTCGGCACGGAAGTCTGGCTAACAGCTTATTCGAAATATCTCGAGAAGTGGAAAAACTAGCTAGGTCGACCGAATTGATACCCACGCCTAAATCGCCCTGATATCCGCAACCAGTTTTTCCCATGCACTCGGGGGGATCGGGTTGATATTCGACAAGACATCGCGCACAAAGGCCAGAACCGCCGCATCGCTCGGCTGCTCTCGCAGTATGCCTCCCCACACACTTAGAGCGCCTTCGATATTGCCTGTCGCCAACAGCATAGCGGCATAGTTTCGCGCAGTTACGCCTGCAGTTCCCTCCAGCATCATGCCCTTCTCGAAGCAGGGAACTGCCTTGGCAAAATCGCCATCATTGAAATACTGAACACCAAGATCGTTGTATACATCCCAACAAGTACTGTCCTTATCCGCCAATTCGATCAGAGGCGTTTTGCTTTCCTGTATCTGCCCGGTCTCCAATAGCCTAGACACCTGTTCATATGCACGGCGATCCTCCAGACGCTCGCTTCTGTTCTGTGAAGCCTGTACAGGAGATGAATGACATGATGTGCCTACAGCTTGCATCTGTTGCGCAAACTCTTCGAGTTGCGTTCTTTGCGCACCAATGAGTGCATCTCGGCTTGCAATATGCCTCCCCAATTCGACAACCGCCTCAAGATGAAACAAATCATGTTTCCCAGTCAGAGCGGTAAAGTCACGGAAACTGAATTGATACAACTCCATGATCCTTTGTTTGACATCTGAATCAGACATCAAGTCAAACAATGTTTCGATTCCCAGCATTTTCCCCCATGGCTGGGAAGCTTCACTCACGGCCATCATCGCCAAAACAAACTGAGGTACGCAGCCCTCGCCACGACGGTATGGCTCTGCCTCTGGAAAAATGGCCACCAGCTCATCAAAAGTACCAATACGCAGATAATTCTTGAGGATGTAATGGAACTCTGAACGCGAGCGTATGCGCACCTCAGGTCGGCTACCGCTAGCATTCATCTCCGCATCGCGCACGCGGTAGCGGGTCAACCGCTCGGGAAGCACATGTATTTCGTACTTGAAACACAGGCGCACCCACAAATCAAAATCGGTCAATTGTGCAAGCGAATCCAGATACAGCCCGCACTCCTCATAGCAGAGCTTGCGTATCAGCACACTGGGATGACAGAGCGCATTGCCGTAAAAAAAGAAGCGCCTGAGCCATTGTTGGCGCGAGCGATTAGGCTGGTTGAATATGTTTGAGTAAATATGTGACTGATCAGCCAGTGGCTCGCTTCTCTCATCGATGGCCAGGGTGTTGGTGAATACCGCCCCTAGGGCGGGATTGGCATCAAGAACAGCAACCTGCTTCTGCAGCTTGTCCAGTTCCCACACATCGTCCGAGTGATGAATGGCAATATATTCGCCTGTTGCGACCTCGGTGATCGCCTTGTTCACCCCGAACACGCCGCCGATGTTCTTCTCGTTTCGAAACGCCTTGATGCGCGGATCGGAGTAACGCCGAATCAGTTCCCATGAATTGTCTGAAGAACCATCATCCCAGATGATGAGCTCGAAATCGGCATAAGTCTGTTTGAGCGTATTCTCAATGGATTCGCAGATGAATTTTGCATGGTTATACGAGGAGAGGATAACGGATACTTTGGGCATATTCTGTGTTCGCTCTGGTTCTGGTTGATATGTATCGCGCTCTTGCACGGCGATATTCAGGTCTTGCCGGCAGGTCTGAATATCGCCGCGATCTGCTCCGGCACTGGGAAATCCGCAACGTATTGTTCGCGATGCACCGTGCGCTCGTAAGCCGTCGGATAGCAGCGCGCGACGTAAGTCTGCTCGGCTGCATTGTCGAACCGGGTAGAGGCTGCAAGGCGCAAGCGTCCTGGCGTCCCATGTGTCGAGGTGCGATGTATGGTGAACATGGACATGAAGATGACATCGCCCACTTCGACCTCGGCCGGGATGAAATCCTCTTCGCGGTACTGGTCCGGTGCCACCTCGCGCACGGCATTGCCCTCGCCCCGCATGGGCAGCAGGCCGCGTTTGTGGCTGCCCGGTATCACTTCCAGCGGAAAGTTGTCCTTGTCCACATCAACCAGCGGCAGCCACACCACCACCCCATCCAGGCTGCCCTGCACTGAGGGAAAATCCTGGTGCGTCACCAGACCAAAATAGCCGTCCGGGATCTTCAGTTCGTGAGCCATGATATGCACCACCTGCCCGCCCGGGACGAAGATATCCCCCCAGCCGAACTTGTCATGCAGGAAAGCGATGATGCGTGGATCGTGCATCAGCTGGAACACGTCGAGCTTGCGCCAGAGTGCGGCAGCCACTTTCTTGTACTTGCCGGTATCATGTTGATAGAGCGCCTGCATCGCAGCAAAAGTATCTTCCCCACCCATGCCAGGTTGTCCATGCCGCGCATCCCAAAAAGTCCGCGCTATGGAATGCACGACGCACTGGATGCCCTGCTTGTCCAGCAAGCCCTTCGCAACAACGAATCCGTCGGCCTTGAACTTCTCCAGTTCCAAGCTCATCCCACACCTCCCGTCCATTCGGCGTAACCGAACCCGGACTGCCCGAAACCATTGCCGTTGTAGAACATGTAGCGCCGCCCGCCGACGTCCACCACCTCCGGGTATGCCTGCATGAACGAGTCCCACCCTGCGGCACTCGGCGTTATCCCGGCGCGATCATCCATGCGGGTCCACGCCAGGCCATCGCCCGATTCAGCATAACCAATACGGTAGCTGCCCGCCTGGTTGGTGCGGTAATCGACATGACTGCGATAGCTGTACCACATGCGATAGAGCGCTCCATCCTTGCGCACACTGGCACGCACGATACCGCCTTCGGCGGGATGAGCATAATCGATAGCCACGCGCCCCTCCCGACACCAGTGGATGCCATCGTCCGACTCGGCATACTTGAGATGATAGCGCGGCTCCATGCGTCCGCCGATCGATTCCCAGCCGGTACAGGACAGATACCAGTTGCGCCAGATGCCGTTCTCGATGCGGACGCAGGTCGTCGCGCAGAAATGCGGCTCTTCCGCAGTGCGCTCCATGACCGGTCCGTCGAACATACGGCGGTAGATACGCCCGCCGTCCTCGCTCACTGCCAATCCCACCGAGTTGTGGTAGGGCACGGTGTTGCGCACGTTCCAGCCGATGTAATACAGATACTTCACTCCCTGCCAGTCGACCACCGAGGACGGCATCATGCCGCAGTCGTCGAAGGTGCCCGGCGCGCCGAGTTGCAATATCGGCTCCGGCTGGATTCCGAGGATACGCGAAGGATCGCGCGCATCCACTTCCATCCGGGTGATCAGGCTGCGGTTCGCTTCGTCGCGGCTACTGAAGAATATCCGCAATCGTTGTTCATCCAGCACATCCACCGTGGGAATCTGGGCATGGCTGCGCGCCCACGGCAGACGTTCGTCCACCGCATAGATCAGACCGCACTTGCGCCAGCCGGGCGAGGTCATGTGCCCGCCTTTTTTTCAAAGATGCAGTTGTACAGACCGGCATAATTCTGCACTTGTTGCTTGCTCGCTATGGCAAAGCCACGCTGCGCAAAGAAGTTTTGCGCGAACTCCTTCAGGAAACTCTCCGTCAGCTCGATGAACACCGAACGCACCTTCTTCAGGCACTCCTCCGCCCCCGCCAGCACTTCGGCCTCGGCACCATCAACATCGATCTTCAGATAGGCCGGTTGCGGCAACTTCATGATGCCGACCAGTTCATCGAGCGAGCATTTCAACACCGGATGCGAATACTCCGGCAGGAATGTGTGCCCGAAGACATCCTGCGCCTTGTCCAGTATCTTCTCGTGCCCCCCCAGTTCCATGCGCTTGATGTGCATGCGGCCCACGCCCATTGTCTCGGAAACCGCAAGGTTGTAGCAGCCTTCCAGCGCAACGCCGTTCGCACTCGCGTTGAGATAATTGTTGTAGGACAGCAGGAAATAATTGGCCGGGTCGGGCTCGATGGCGATCACGCGCAGGCCGCAAGCCACCGCATACATAGCGAAGATGCCGTTGCTCGCCCCGATGTCGTACATCACCGCGCCTTGCGGAATAGAGTCTATCCAATCCAGCAATTCCGGCTCGATGTGCTCATGGCCACAGGCCATCCACAACAACCGGCGTGACAGGCAGAGCCAGTCCAGCCTCTTCCCGCGCACCGTGGTACTGTGCCTGAACTTCTCCAGATCGAAGCCATCGGCCAGTTGCAGCTGTTCTGCGCTGACCAGCATTTCCAAGGGAACAAACTTTCGTCTTGTCGTCATCTGTCGGCAGTCCCGTAATATGCGTTCACGCAGTCGCGCCTGCCAGATGCGCAAGCTGCGGTATGTAATCGACCATCAGGTTCACCGACCTCTCCAGCTCATCCACATCGACCAGCAAATCGTCATTCAATTCGGCCGGAGAAAACTTGGGCAAACCATGCGCATCCGCTGCCTTGCACAGCAAATGGAAATGCACCAAGCCATTGTTGTTGCAGATAGACCAGAATGAGTCAGTTGCAAAGTCCTCCTGGTAAAGGATCAGCGCCTTGGCACCTTCGTTGCACAACATCAGATTGGAAAAGCCCGCCCCGGCAGGTCCGACGACCATTTCCGCACAGGAGAATAATGCGCGCTTCTCCTGCAAGCTCAACGACTCCAGGCAATGGGATTCGAAACCGTACCTTTCCAGCAATGCCTTCACTGCCGCGTTATTGGCAACTTTTCGGTAGCGAGCGTTTTCTCGATCAATATATATCCTTCTTTTCGTTTTACCGTCGCAAGTCAAAGCATAGGCCCGGTGGAGCCCCTGCGATATCCAGGGCTCGATAAGAATGCTAGGAAGCGGCCGGCCGAAGTCGTAATTCACCGGACTGGACGTGAAGAGCAACTTGCTTGCCTTCAGGTGGGGCATTGATCGCCATTCCGCGACTCGCTCGAGCCGTATACCCAGCACTTCCAGGAATTCCATGAGATGAGGCAACTTACGGTCCACCAGGAACAGGTCCACATCTTCCAGCCGATAGCCGGCCTGGAGCACCAGCAGCAACCTGGGCAACATTTCCAGCACCCAGTGAAAATACTCGCTCCCCCACACCCCGCAAAGTGGCATCACGGTTCCGTCAAATGTCTGCACGGGGGGCAGTTTCGCGCGATCCGCAAGGGCAAAAAGTACACCATCACCCCAGCACACATCATTTACAAAATGATCATCTGCATCAAATACAGCAAAGCCTTGGTAGCCAATACACAGGCGTGCATCACTCAGCGCGACTACCGAGTGTTGCCTTATCACTGCCTGTTTGCCGCTCAGGCTTGGCACCTTGGATTGCTTGCAGGACAAGGAGTCGAAATAAACAAACCCGGAGGACAATTCATCCAACCGGGTAACTTTGCAAAACGCAGAGGATTCCAGCGTTGAGATATCAACCTGTTTGCCCACCTTGGCAAGAAATCTTTCTCTGCCCAGCGCTTCAACACTGCATTCCACCTTGAACAGGTCTATACGATTTTTGTCGTGGATATTGCCGAACTGAACCGATGAGCCATCAGATTCCCGTCCTGGCCAGCTTGCAAACAAGCCACTAAAGGCTTCAGCCAAGGGGGCGGTCGAAACAAAAGGGTTCCTGATGAAATAATCGACAAACGAATCCAGTGTCTTATGCACCAGATCGGCAGGCAGTGGCTCCAGTTGAATACCCAGTTTTTTCAGTACTTCCAGCAGCCTGCTAAAGGCGTCCGCATGGCCTGAACCTGTAGCAATGGCCTTGTTATAACAGTCGAGCGACTCTGTCAGCTTTCCCTGATCCTGAAACAAGCTGCCAAGGTTGTAATAAGCCTCGGCATAGCCTGAATTGAGAAGCACCGTATTCTGGTAACAGATGATTGCCTCATCTCGCATACCCAATTTTTTGAGCGTATTCCCCAAGTTGAAGTGCGCCTGCGCAAAATTTTGCGCGATCCCGATCACGCCACCGAACAATTCTGCGGCTACCTCATACATGCCCGCCTCATAAGCTATCACTCCCAACATGTGCAGCACATCGGGATGGTTCGGCTCCGCTGCAAGCATCTGATGACAGAGGACCTCGGCCTCAATCAGCCGCCCTGCCTGAAGATGTTGCGAAGCAAGATCAAAGGCCTCGGCAATCGGAACAGGTTTGATTTGATCTTCGGACAAAATTACCTCGTCATCGTCACATATCGTCTTCACAGCAGCCAACCAGCTACATCCTGATCTTGGTGCTCGGCATGGCCAACTTCTCGGCTGGATTGCCCTTGTACGCCCCCCACGCCTCGGTGTCATGCATCACTGCTGCAGCCATCGCCACGAAGGTTCCCTCGGCGATCTTCAGGCCGTCACGCAGGGTCGAGTTCACTCCGAAGAAGCTATACGCCCCGATCTCGCAATGCCCTGACATGACCACATGCGAAGTGAACATCACATGATCATGGATCACGCCGTGGTGGCCGATGTGGTTACCGCTCCACAGCACCACGTTGTTGCCGATCTTTGTGAACGGCTGGATGGTATTGTCTTCCAGGATGAAACAGTTGTCGCCAATCTCGTTGCCGAACAGCGTCGCCTTGCTGCTCACGTAACTGATGCAGCCGTAGCCCTTGGCCTTGATGGCGTTGTACACTTGCTCGCGGTCGCGGTTCATGTTCTTCGGCGCCATGGGGGCAAAGAACATGTGCCCGCGAGGTGGGAACGCTTTTTCCACTTCCTCGAACGGCACCACCGGCAAGCCACGGAACATACCACCCTCGGGCAGGTAGTCGCGATTGACGCTGAAGGCGGCCACCTCATGTGGCGAGTCGTGCTCAAGATAGAAGTGCGCCAATTCTGCAAAATCCTTGACGCCGAAGATCACGACCTTAGCCATGGATCGCCTCCTTGTAGACATAGACGGTGTATTCATACAGACCATAGTCGTTGCGGATCACGAAATGGCGCGACAGTTCTTTCGTCAGGAACGCGATGAGCGGATCGGCAGGTAAATGAAACAGGTCGTCCCGTTCCCAGTCGACTGCCTTGGACATGACATTGAAAGCCAGCCCGCGCCGCACCTTGGGGAATACGGTACGCAGCACGCGCTTGAAATATTCGAACATTTCGTCGAACGTGAGTTCGCGTTTCTCGGTGAACACCCCGTTCATCACCACGTAATCGAATTTACCCAGCTGCTCCGGCGCTTCCAGCACGTCCAGACAGGCAAAGTCGACCTGCGGAAACTTGCTGCGCGACAGTTCGCAAAAGGCGGGCGAGGCATCCAGCCCATGGTATTCCAACGCCGCAAAGCGGCTGTTCAGCAGGTAGGGATAGAGGTGCGAGGCGCCGCAGCCGAAGTCGAGCAGCGTCAACCCCATGCAATCTTCGCGCACTACTTCCAACATCACGCGATAGCGCTTCTCGACATCGCGCTGGTTGGGCCAGTCCACGCCCAGGTGCGTATCGCCGTGACGCTCCAGGCAGTCCTCGTAATGCTCAATGATGGCGGTGTACTTGTGCGCACTCATGTCAGGTCCATCTCCCCGAGCAGCAGCCGCGCCTGTGGCTGCGGGTTGAACATCAATACGTCCAGGATGGATAGCCAGGGCACGAACTCCCCGCCGCCCTGAGCGTAGCTCAACGGCCAGGAACGCAGGAACTTCAACTCTATGCCCTGCTCGCTGAAGCGAGCGCGGTCATACAGCGCTTCCCCGCCGATGGCATTGACGTAGCGCTGTGCGCCTTCCTGCCGGCAAATGTCGAGGATGCGTTCCTGCCCGCGCAGTTGCGCGTTGCCGTAGATGCGCGAGCTGCCCACGATCTCCGTTCCCAGCGCAAGATAATGTGCAATTTCGCGCAGGCTGTTTAGCAGGAACTCGTCCAGCCGGCGCACTGGATGACGGATGATACGTTCCATCAGCGCCGACACATCCGCATAGCACGGCGCCTTCGCATAGGCCTGCCGGATGGTGCGCAACAGCTTGTCGCGCCAGCCATCGTCGTCCATCAGTTCGATATCGCAGATCAGCTTGTTTTGGCTCGCTCCGCGCAGCGGCACCGTAAACGTATGTGCAACCCCATCGAGCAGGAGGCGATTGCGGTTCACCCAGCCGCGATTGATGTAATGAACATCGTCGAACACCACGAACTTGTCTACCGCCGCCATCAACTGGAAATATCCGATATAGGGCAGGAAATAGGGTTGCATGATGGCAATGGTCTTCATGCGCCAGCTTATCCCGCGATCAGCCCGACCACCGAATCTACCTGCTCATCTGACAGTCCGGGATAGATCGGCAGGCAGAGGATCTCGCTGGCAGCCTGGCTCGCCACGCCAAGGTTGGACCGCGCTGCGGAGGGCAATCCGCGATACATAGGAAAATCGCTGATCAGCGGATAAAAATAGCGGCGTGCAATGACGTTGTGCTCGCGCAGCTTCTGGTACAACTCGTCGCGATTCAATGGGTAGCCAGGCTGCACCAGGATGGGGAAATAGGCGTAATTGGACACATCTTCATGGACGGCCGAGAAACAGCGTATCCCCTTCACTCCGGCAAAAGCCTTGCGATAGCGGGCATCGATGACCCTGCGCTGTTGCAATGCCGCATCGATCCCCTTGAGTTGCAACAAGCCCAATGCCGCGTTGAATTCGCTCATCTTGCCGTTGATGCCGGGAGCAACCACCGTCACCTCGTCGACGAAGCCGAAATTCTTCAGGTGGTCGATGCGTTGCTTGGTCTTGGCATCCGGCGAGACGATAGCCCCGCCTTCGAAGGTATTGAACACCTTGGTCGCATGAAAACTCAGCACCGACAGGTCGCCATAATTCAGCAGGCTGCCGGAATGGTACTGGACGCCGAACGCATGCGCAGCATCGTAGATGACCCTCAGGTTGTAGTTGTCCGCGATCTTCTGGATAGCGTCCACATCGCAGGGATGTCCATACACATGCACCGCCAGGATGGCCGTAGTCGACGGGGTGATGGCAGCCTCAACCTTTGTCGGGTCAAGATTAAGGGTATCCGGATCGATATCGACGAAGACCGGCTTGATGCCGTTCCAGAGCAGCGAATGTGCGGTGGCCACAAAAGAATATGGCGTCGTGATCACCTCGCCGGTGATGCGCAGGGCTTGCAGCGCGGTGACCAGGCCGATGGTGCCATTGGTAAACAGTGAGATGTATTTGACGCCCAGGTATTCGCACAGCGCGCGTTCCAACTGCTGATGAAAGGAGCCACCGTTGGTAAGTATCCTGCTATCCCATATCTGCTGCAGATAGGGAAGGAATTCCTCCAGTGGCGGCAGCACCGGCTTTGTCACATAGATGGGCTCTTTCGACTGTGTCATTTGCTCACCACATACAGGATGCTTGTGTGCGTCAGCCCCAGCGAGCGGAATACCTCCTCCCCGAAATATTCTTCCCCCAGTTCGTCCACACGGAAACCGTGGCTGCGGATCTTGTTCACATAATCGCCATGCGCGTAGAGCCTGACATGATCGTCTTGCCCATACAGCCTCCAGCGGCCTGCCGCGTCTCTCACGCTCGGGTCTTCCACCGTCTTTTCCAGCCCCACGATGATGGGCGCCACAAGAATGCCACACCCGCCAGGCTTGGTGATTCTGTACAGTTCCCTGATCGCCTGGTCGTCGCTCTCCACATGCTCAAGCACATGGCTGCATATGAAAAAATCGTAACTCGCATCGGCAAATGGCAGGTTCTGGAGATCGACCTTGTAGTCGACGTGCCCCATACCGAAATCTGCAGTCTCGTAATCGGCGAACAACAGTCTAAGCCTTTTCGACAGCGCTTCCTCGGGAGCGAAGTGCATAACGCGGGCAGAACGACTTAATGCCCCCTTCTTCTGCTGTTGATCCACCCACAACGCATAGAGGCGTTCCCGGTCAGATGCTCCACAGTGATTGCACGTGTATTGCTCCAGCGAGATCATCTCGCCTTTGCCAAAATGGGCAAATCCATGAAGATGCGAATTTTCGCGGTAAAGTTCTGGAAGAGGCAAAAAGGAGACTTGATCGCTGCCGCAAACAGGGCAACAGGATTGCGGCTGTCCTGCCATGCCAGCTGGCTCCCCGCGCAGGTTCGCTTCCAAGACATCCACATCATCGCCGCTTAGCCCATGTTGCTTGGCCAAAGCCAGGATATCGCGCGCAACCTGCATCTGTCCCGCCTGATGCAGGGCATCGATGTAACTCAACCAGTATTGCCCTCGTGCCGGATCAGCCTGCAGCGCAGCCACGAAATAGGGCAACCCATCGGCGGGCCGATTTGACTGGACCGCCAGTACGCCAAGATTATGATTCGCCTCTGGATGGTCCGGAACAATCTTCAGTATCTCGCGATAAAGGCGCCCAGCCTCCTCCAATTTTCCTGCTTGATGAAAAGCAACAGCTTGCTGCAACAACTGATCCGGCGTCGGCGATATAACCTCGGTCTTTGGCTTCATCCAAAGGCCGATATGCCCCTTGATCGGCTTGCCGTGCTCAGTGCGGATATCGGTAGCCGTCATTTCTGTTACCAGAAACCCATTATCAGATGCCAGTCGTTCCAGGTATTTGACAGACTGGCCATAGCGACCCGTGTTCTTCAACTGGTAATCCGGGGAATCGCCCTGAATATCCCCGTCAAGCTGGACTTCGCAATCCTCGACAGAGAACGCGAACAGCCCGCCCTGCCGCAGCAGCCTTTTGACTTCCGCGATCACGTCATCAAGCTTGCCCAGATAGATGAACACATCGGCCGTCGCAATCACATCGAAACTCGATGTCGGCTCGGCTTGCATCATCGGCAACAGATCGGACCTTACCAGCCGCTGGTACAAATTTCGCGCTTGCGCTCGTTCCAGCATTTTCTCGGACAGGTCCACCCCCACCAAGCTGCCTGCAAATGGCGCGAACTCAACTCCCACAAGGCCCGTCCCGCATCCCAGATCGAGGACATCGCATTTTGTCGCAGGCAGCAAATGGCGCTGAACCATCTGCGCCAGCTTTGCGGGGACGCCATACTGAAGCGCTTGCTGCAAATGGGTATCGAAACTATCCGCGTAGCTGTCGAACACATCTTCGACATATTTGGCGGGAGCACGCTCGGTATTCTTACCGGTCAGGGAGGCAATCAAGTGCTGATCCACCGCATTCCCGGGCATCAATCTGGCGCGCGACTGGAAATGCGCCAATGCTTCAGTCAGGCGTCCCATGGATTGCAAGACGACGCCCAGGTTACCGTGGGCTGCGGCAAAATCGGGTTTGAGCTCCAGCGCTCGACGATAGCTCTTCTCGGCCTCTTCATGCCTACCGAGAGCCTGCAAGGCAACACCCATGTTAAGAAGTGCGTCTGCATTCTTCGGATTTAGCTTCAATGCATGGTCTAAATTGGCCACAGCCTCATTTGACCGGCCGAGATCCTGAAGATTGCCCCCCAGATTGCTGTATGCCTCGGCGTCATTCGGCAATAATTCAGCCGCTCTTTGCATGGGCGCCAGTGCTTCGGCATTCTTACCCAATTGCTTGAAAGCCGCTCCCAACACCTTCCAGCCGAAACCATACAGAGGGAAGCGTTGCACCATTGTCTGCGCCAAGGTCACAGCTTCAGCACTGCGCCCTTGCGTGAAAAGGGCCATCAGCGCATCGATCTCCCCTTGGGCAGGTTTGCCCCCGGTTTTCCCCGCAGGCTTTACCTCCGGCTCTTCAGCAGATTTGGCCGTGGGGCTAGCCTCCCGCTGCAGTGCGACCGCGCGCCCTCGATGCTCCTCATCGGACGGCATGTCAGCCTCCAGATGTGCCGCCAGCACATCAACGTCTTCGCCCTGCAATCCGCTCTGCCTCGCAAGCGCCAGCACCTGCCGCGCCGTTTCCGGCTGGCCGGCCTGGTACAAGGCATCGATATAGCTCAACCAGTATTGGCCATGGGCCGGATCGGCTTCCAGGGCGGCGGCGAAGAACGGCAGTCCGGCAGCCGGCTGCTGCTGCTGTACGTACAGCGCACCCAGATTGTGATTGGCCTTGGGATGATGCGGATCGCTCTGCAGGATGGCCCGATAGCCTTTCTCTGCTTCCTGCAGTTCGCCTGCCTGATGGTGCGCAACAGCCTGTCGCAACGCCTGTTCTATCGCCTGCATCCCGATTCCCGGTGAAATTCCAAGGGTCATTGTACCCGCCGCGTTTCAAATACCTGCGTGCCACAAGCCGCACCCCGGCATTCAAACGTCAGCGCTTGCGAAGGATCATACCTGCATGTTCATAATGTCGTTATAGGCCGCCGCCACCTTGTTGCGTACCTGCACGGCCGTCTGGAACGAGATATTCGCCTTCTGCATGGCGATCATGGTATCACTCAGACTCACCTTGTCGTCGCCCAGCACAAAGGCTTTTTGCATGTCCTCCGCCTGGTGCTGGGCCTGATTGACACTGTCCAGGGAAGACTTCAACATGTCGGCGAAGTTCGCGCCTCCCGTCGCGGCTGGCGCCTGGAGCGGCTGGCCCTGCGCTGCGGCCATGGCCGCCCGCATCTGGCTCAACAGGCTGTCCACATTGGAAACATTCATGCTCATGATCCACCTCCTTCTTCGATGGAGGCACTGTACCCGCCCGGCCAGCCCGGCCAGCAGGGGAAAAGCGCCCGATTTCCCCCGCTTTTCGGCATACTGAACTTGTCTTGCGGGCAGATAATGCGCAGCGTGAGGGATTGCCCCTTGGTTCATCTGGAAGAAAAGCATGGCTGACACGGACATCAATACCAACGCTTCATTGACAAGGCTGCTCTTCGGCATGCCCAATCAGCAAAAGCTCGGCCTGATCGTGGCCGTCGCCGCCACCGTGGCGCTGCTGGCCGGGTTGTTCCTGTGGGGCCAGACCCCGGATTACCGCGTGCTCTACGCGAACATGTCCGAGCGCGACGGCGGCGCCGTTATCGAGTCGCTGCAGCAACAGAACATCCCATACAAATTCACCGAAGGCGGCACCCTGATGGTTCCGGCCGACCGGGTGCATGAAGTGCGCCTGCAGATGGCAGCCAAAGGTCTGCCCAAGGGCGGCACGGTCGGTTTCGAACTGATGGAGAACCAGAAATTCGGCACCAGCCAGTTTCTGGAACAGGTGAACTACCAGCGTGCGCTGGAAGGCGAACTGGCGCGCTCGGTCGAGACCATGGCCTCGGTCGCCAGCGCACGCGTGCATCTGGCCATCCCGAAGCAGACCGTGTTCGTCAAGGAACAGCAGAAACCCAGCGCCTCGGTGGTGCTTTCGCTGCATGCCGGCAGCTCGCTGGACGCAGGACAAGTCAGCGCGATCGTCCACCTGATCTCCAGCAGCGTGCCCAACATGCCGGCGCAGGCCGTCACCGTGGTGGACCAGAACGGCACGCTGCTGAGTTTGGCACGCGACAGCAGCGCCGAACAGCTGATGGATGCCACTCAGCTCAAATACGTGCGCCAGATCGAGCAGGATTACGTCAAGCGCATCGAGGATATCCTGATCCCGATCACCGGCGCCCAGAATGTGCGTGCCCAGGTCACCGCCAGCCTCGATTTCGCGCAAACCGAACAGACCGCCGAGACCTTCCGCCCCAACCAGCCGCCCAACCAGGCCGCGGTGCGCAGCCTGCAAACGCTGGAAACGCAGAACGGCACCGGCGGCACCGGCGGCGTTCCGGGTGCGCTGACCAACCAGCCGCCCGTCCCGGCCACCGCACCGATCGCCGCACCGGCCAGCGCCGTATCCGCCACGGCCGGACTGGCCAGCAGCTCGCACAAGGAACTGACCACGAACTATGAAGTGGATCGCACCATCCAGCATACCAAGCTGCCGGTGGGCAGCATCAAGCGCCTGTCCATCGCCGTGGTGGTAAACAATCCCAGCACCACCGACAAGGATGGCAAAGTCACCTCACGCCCCTACACCGATGCCGAGAAGGCGCAAATCGCCGCCCTGATCAAGGACACCGTCGGCTTCGACGAACAGCGCGGCGACAGCCTGAACCTGCTCAACAGCGCTTTCAACGAGCAGCAGGAAGTGATCCCGGAAACGCCGATGTGGAAACAGCCGGACACCATCGCGATGGCGAAGGATCTCTTCAAATACCTGCTGATCGCCGGCGGCATCGGCTTCCTGCTGTTCGGCATCATCAAGCCGGCTTTCAAGACCATCACCGAACAGACAGCCGCCCAGGAGCAGGCAGTGCAGGCGATGGCCCAGCATAGTCCGTCCCAGCATGCCGGCAGCGCCACCGGCGCTTATGCCGCACAGCAACAGGGCAGCTCTTATGAGGATAACCTGCAGCTCGCCAAGCAACTGGCGAAGGACGACCCCAAGATCGTCGCCACGGTGGTCAAGGAATGGGTGAACAAAGATGAGTGATGCCGGCATAACCAAGAGCGCCATCCTGCTCATGACACTGGGCGCCGACGAGGCCGCCGACGTGATGAAATATCTGGAGCCCAAGGAGGTGCAGAAGATCAGTGGCGCCATGGTCGCGCTGAAGAATCTGTCGCGCGAGGAGATCGCCAACGTGTTCGACGAGTTCCACGTCATCGCCTCCCAGAAAACCACCATCGGCATGGACTCGGACGAATACATACGCAACATGCTGACCAAGGCGCTGGGCGACGACAAGGCCGCCGGCCTGCTCGACCGCATCCTGCACAACAGCGACACCAGCGGCATCGAGAGCCTGAAATGGATGGACCCGGCCTCCGTTGCCGACCTGATCGCCAACGAACACCCGCAGATCATCGCCACCATCATGGTGCACCTGGAGCCCGACCAGGCCGCCAGCGTGATGGCGCTGATGACCGAGCGTACCCGCAACGACGTCATGCTGCGCATCGCCACGCTGGACAGCGTGCAACCGACCGCATTGCATGAACTGAACGACGTCCTGATCAAGCTGCTCTCGGGCAACGCCGTCGGCAAGAAGAGCATCAAGGGCGGCGTCAAGACCGCCGCCGAGATTCTCAACTTCATGGGCAACCAGGATGCGGTACTGGATTCGGTGCGCAGCCACGACAGCGAGCTGGCACAGAAGATGATGGACGAGATGTTCGTGTTCGAAGACCTGCTGAATGTGGACGATCGCGGCATCCAGCTGGTATTGCGCGAAGTGCAGTCCGAATCGCTCATCGTCGCGCTCAAAGGTGCCAGCGAAGAGCTGCGCGAGAAGATTTTCAAGAACATGTCGCAGCGTGCGGCAGAGATGCTGCGCGAGGACCTGGAGGCCAAGGGGCCGGTCAAGCTCAGCGAAGTGGAATCCGAACAGAAGGAGATCCTCAAGATCGTGCGCCGGCTGGCCGACGAAGGCCAGGTGGTGATCGGCGGCAAGGGGGAAGAAGCCTATGTCTGATACCGTGGCACCGGAAAAACTCACTGCTTGGCAACGCTGGGAACTGCCCACGTTCGAGGCCAATCGCGTTATCCGGCCGGGCGACGTGCAATTGCCGACCGCCGCGCAAATCGAGGACATGCAGCGGCAGGCGCGCGAAGAGGGATTCCAGGCAGGTCACGCGGAAGGCCGCGCGGAAGGCCTGCAGAAAGCCCTGCAGGAGAACCAGCGCTTGGCCGAATTGCTGGGAGCGCTGGAACGCAATATCGATGAACAGGTCGCACGCGAACTGCTCGACCTGTCCCTGGACATCGCCCGCCAGATGCTGCATCAGGCGCTCAAGGTCAATCCCGAACTGTTGCTCGGCGTAATCCGCGAAGCCATCGGCACGCTGCCGCATTTCAGCCAGGGCGCGCATCTGGTATTGCATCCGGACGATGCCGTACTGGTACGCGAGCGCATGGGCGAACAATTGGCGCATTCCGGCTGGAAGATCTTCGAGGATGCCCGTATCGAGCGCGGCGGAGCCCGCGTCGAGACCGCCAACAGCCAGATCGACGCGTCGCTGGAGACACGCTGGAAGCATGTCGTCGCCGCACTGGGAAAAGACACCTCATGGCTGGTACAAGAATGAACAAGGTTTTCCAATGAACCCCCACCAACAGAACTGGCAGAACGTGCTGCGCCTGAACCGCGACATGGTGGCGCAGGCCAACCCGCTGCAAGTGAGCGGCCGCCTGACCAAAGTCACCGGGCTGGTGATGGAAGCCGTCGGCCTGCGCATGGCCGTGGGCGGAACCTGCTGGATCGAATTGCCCAACAACCGCATCGAGGCGGAAGTGGTCGGCTTCGCCGGCGACCGCCTGTTCCTGATGCCGGAAAACGACGTGCAAGGCCTGGTTCCCGGCGCCCGCGTCACGCCGGCGGAGCCGCTGCGCGCGCCTGCCGCCATCGGCGCACGCCAGCAGCCGCGCCGCCGCGCCGCCGATCTGGCGCGCCATCTGCCGGTCGGGGAATGCCTGCTCGGGCGCGTGCTGGACGGCGCCGGCCGCCCGCTCGACCAATATGGCCCGCTGCTGGAAAGCAAGAGCGCACCGCTGCAAAGCCGCCCGATCAACCCGCTGGAACGCGCCGCGATCAAGGAAGCGCTGGATGTCGGCGTGCGCGCCATCAACAGCCTGCTCACCGTCGGCCGCGGCCAGCGCATGGGCCTGTTCGCCGGTTCCGGCGTCGGCAAGAGCGTGCTGCTGGGCATGATGGCGCGCTACACCAGCGCCGACGTGATCGTGGTCGGCCTGATCGGCGAACGCGGCCGCGAGGTGAAGGAATTCATCACCGACATCCTCGGCAAGGAAGGCCTGAAGCGTTCGGTTGTGGTCGCCGCCCCTGCCGACACCAGCCCGCTGATGCGCCTGCAGGGTGCGGCCTATGCCACCACCATCGCCGAATATTTCCGCGACCAGGGCAAGAACGTGCTGCTGATCATGGATTCGCTCACCCGTTATGCCATGGCGCAACGCGAGATCGCGCTGGCCATCGGCGAACCGCCCGCGACCAAGGGCTACCCGCCTTCCGTGTTCGCCAAACTGCCGCAACTGGTAGAGCGTGCAGGCAACGGCGCCGAGGGCGGCGGCTCGATCACCGCGTTCTATACCGTGCTGACCGAGGGCGACGACCAGCAGGACCCGATCGCCGACAGCGCGCGCGCCATTCTCGACGGCCACATCGTGCTGTCGCGCCGCCTGGCCGAACAGGGCCATTACCCGGCCATCGACATCGAGGCCTCGATCAGCCGCGCCATGAACCACCTGGTCAGCCCGCAGCACTTTTCGCAAGTGCAACGTTTCAAGCACATGTATGCGCATTACCAGCGCAACCACGACCTGATCAGCGTGGGCGCTTACGTGCAAGGCAGCGATCCGCTGCTCGACCAGGCCATCAAGCTGTACCCCTTCTTCGAACATTTCCTCAAACAGGGCATGTACGAGTCGGAGGTTTATACTACCAGCATGGGCAAGTTCTCCAGCTTGTTCCCGAACGAAAGTTAATGGACGAACATGATCAAACCGTTCTCACTGCAACCCCTGGTCCATCTGGCGCAACAGAAGAATGATGCCGCCACCAGGAAGCTCGGGCAGCTCAACCAGCAGCACCAGTCTGCCCAGGAAAAGCTGGATGCGCTGCTGCAATACCGCAAGGATTACCAGTTGCGATTCCAGGAAGCCGCCAGGAACGGCATGGCACCGGACGACATGAAGAACTTCCAGGATTTCATCGGGCGTCTCGATCAGGCCATCCAGCAACAGAAATCGGTGATCGAGAAAACCCAGGCTGGCGTTCAGAACGGCCGCAGCGAGCTGATGGACACGACGCGCAGGATGAAATCCTTCGACACCCTGGCGCAACGCCATGCCGAAGCGGAAAAGAAACAGGAAGCCAAAAGCGAGCAACGCTCGCAGGACGAACACACCGGACGTTTCGCCGCCTACCGCGCGGCCGATAAAGACGGCAACGATTAATTACAGGAGCGCATGCCATGAACAACCTGCCCATCAACATCAATGCACAGCAACCCGCGGCCACCTCCAAACAGGCCGCGAATGCGCCCGAGAGCGGCGACGCACAGAACAGCCAGCCTTTCGGCGCCGTGCTGGCACGCCAGATCGGCACGCCGTCCGCGAAAGATGCCAAGGTCGACGACAAGCTCCCCGCCGATGCGCTGGCGCAACTCGGCACGGACCCCGCCAACATCAAGAAGAGCGTTGCCGACAGCAACAAGAAAGACACCACGGACACCAGGAAAACCGCCACCTCCGCCGCAGACGCGACCTCCACGCTGCCGACCGACATGCTGGCCGCGCTGTTGCCGCAAGCCATGCAGACCACCACCAGCGCAGGCAATACGGCGACCAAGCCCGCAGGCCACCAATCCGATCCTGCCGCCGCCCTCGCAGCCGGCGCGTCGCAGGACAAACGCGCCGTTGCAACGCTGAAAACCGATGTCGTTGCCGGCGCACAGAAGAACGCCGCGCCGCAAACCGCTGCCGCCACCGGCACCTCCCCCCAGGCCAGGGAATCCTCTTTTGCCGCAGCGTTGACGGAGTCGCTGAGCCAGCCCGCCGAAAAGACGGCGGCGAATATCGCCATGCACGATGCGATCTCCGCGCAAGCCGGCGCGCAATCGAATGCGGCAGCGACCGCCGCGCTGCAAAACGCGGCGGCGAGCATCGCCGCGCCTCTCATGCAGCCGGTGCAGGCCACGGTCAACACCCCGGTCGGGCAAAGCAAGTGGGGCGACGAATTCAGCCAGAAGGTCACCTGGATAGCGTCCTCGGGCAAGGACCAGACCGCCGAATTGCATCTCAACCCGCCGCAACTGGGACCGGTCGATGTGGTGATCAAGGTCAGCGGCGACCAGGCCACCGCATTGTTCACGTCGCCCCATGCCGCGGTGCGCGATGTGATCGAACAGGCTCTGCCCAGGTTGCGCGACATGCTCGCCGACAACGGCATCATGCTGGGCAATGCCACCGTCAGCGACCAGGCCGCACGCGACCAGAGCCAGTCGCAATCCGGCATGCAACGTGCATCCGCCTCGAATGACAACGACATCCGTTCCGTATCGCCATCGGCCAATAGTGCCGCCCGGGTATCCCAAATCTCGCGCCATAACGGTATAGTGGACACATTCGCCTGACAGCCGAAATAAGGTCGGTTTCCCGCCTTATTCCCCGGATGGTCGGCGATGGATGAACACGATAATGCCAACCAACTAAAAGGAATTGCGAGATGTCCAAACCCACCGCCAAATCCGCTGCTCCGGCCGCCAAAGAAGAGACCCCGGTCGCGGCGCCGCCCAAAAGCAAGAAGATGCTGATCATCGGCATCGTCCTGCTGCTGGCAGCCATCGCTGGCGGCGCGGTCTGGTTCTTCACCAGGGGACACGCTCCGGCGGACGGACATGCTGAAGCCGCGAAGGAAGAAATCCCGCATGCAGCGAAATTCGTCCCGCTGGGAGAGAATTTCACCGTCAACCTGCAGCGCGAAGAGGGCGATCAATACCTGCAGGCCGGCATCACGCTGAAAGTGCTGCAGCCGGAACTCGAGGAAAAGATCAAGGCCATGATGCCGGAGATCCGCAGCAAATTGCTGTTCCTGCTCTCCAGCAAGAAGCCTTCCGAGTTGCAGACGGTGGATGGCAAGAAGAAGCTGATCGCCGAGATCATCGCCGAAACCGATGCGGTACTCGGCGTGGCTGCGCCCGCCGCCAGCATGCCGGCGCATGAGGCCGCACACGACAGCGCCGCTTCCGCGCCGGTTGCGGCGTCGCAGGTGGCCCCTGCCCCGGTCGCTCCCAAAACCACCGGCGTGGTGGATGTGCTGTTCACCTCGTTCATCATCCAATGAGCATGAGCTGACACCATGAGCAAGGAATTCCTCTCCCAGGACGAAGTCGACTCGCTGCTGCGAGGCGTGACCGGCGAAGCCGAAGAAACGAAATCGGATACGCCGGAAGGGGGAGTGCGTCCTTACAACATGGCGACGCAGGAGCGCATCGTGCGTGGGCGCATGCCCACCATGGAGATCATCAACGAGCGTTTCGCACGGTTGTTCCGCATCTCGTTGTACAACTTCATCCACCGCAGTTCGGAGATATCGATCGGACCGGTCAGGGTGATGAAGTTCTCGGAATTCATCCGCAACCTGCCGGTACCCGCCAACCTCAACCTGGTGCAGGTCAAACCGTTGCGCGGCAATGCCCTGTTCATCTTCGATCCGAACCTGGTCTTCATGGTCGTGGACAGCCTGTTCGGCGGCGACGGGCGCTTCCATACGCGCGTCGAAGGCCGCGAGTTCACCCAGACCGAGCATCGCATCATCCAGAAGCTGCTCGATGTGGTGTTCCAGAGTTACGGCAAATCCTGGGAGACCGTGCAGAAGCTGGATTTCGAATTCGTCCGCTCGGAAGTGAACCCGCAATTCGCCAATATCGCCACGCCGAACGAAGTGGTGGTGGTGACGACCTTCGAGGTGGAATTCACCGGCGTCGGCGGCTCCATCCACATCTGCATGCCCTACGCGATGATCGAGCCGATCCGCGAGCTGCTCTACAGCACCATGCAAGGCGACCACGTCATCGCCGACAAGCGCTGGCTGCACATGCTGTCCAAGCAGATCCAGCTGGCCGAGATCGAGCTCACTGCCGTGCTCGGCCACGCCATGACCAATGTGGAACACGTACTGAAGATGCGCGCCGGCGATGTCATCCCGCTGGAAGTCGGCGACACCGTCCAGGTGCTGGTCGACACCGTACCGGTGATGGAATGCAAATATGGCGTCTCGAACGGGCAATACGCGCTCAAAGTGGAGAAGATGCTGGCGACGGAACAGGCCGAATCACTGAATGGAGGAAAAAATGGCTGAAGAAACCACAGAACAAATCAGTGCGGACGATTGGGGCGCCGCCATGGCGGAGCAGACCAGCGCAGACGCCGCGACGCAAGCCGCAGTCCAGCCGCATGTGTTCGAGCAGTTCGGCGGCGCCGGCGGCGCGACTGCGCACAACGACCTGGACATGATCCTCGACATCCCGGTCAAGCTCACGGTGGAACTGGGGCACACCAAGATGCCGATCAAGAACCTGCTGCAGCTGGCGCAGGGTTCGGTGGTCGAACTGGCCGGCATGGCGGGCGAACCGCTGGATGTGCTGATCAACGGTTTCCTGATCGCACAGGGCGAAGTGGTGGTGGTGAACGACAAGCTGGGCATCCGCCTCACCGACATCATCACGCCGTCGGAGCGACTGCAGCGCCTCAACAAGTAGCAAGGTATCCATCATGCACATTCGCACACTTGCTGCCCTGGTCGCAGCAACTTTCCCCCCGCTCGCCCTTGCCGTCGATGCCGCCCATCCGGCCTATGTGCCGCCCCCTGCAGCGGCGGTGTCTCCCGGCAGCGTGCTGCAGGTCGTCCTGAGCCTGCTGCTGGTGCTGGCGGCAGTCGTGCTGGTCGGCTGGCTGCTCAAGCGCATCAATCTGCCGCAGCAGGGCGCGGGCAATGCGCTCAAGGTCGTCAGCGGGATTGCCGTCGGGCAGCGCGAGCGCATCGTGCTGGTGGAAGTGAATGACACCTGGCTGGTCGTCGGTGTCGCCCCCGGACAGGTGAATGCATTGCACACGATGCCGAAAGGCGCACTGCCCTCGGCGGCGAACACAGCGACAGCCGACGACAACAAGTTCCAGGTCTGGCTGAAGCAGATGATGGAGAAGCGCAATGTCCGTTAGAAAGCTTCTGCTCGCCGCGTTCATGTTTGCAGTGAGCACCTCGGCATTCGCAGCCGAATCGGGACTTCTCGCACTCAACAGCACGCCCACGCCCGGCGGGGGACAGACCTATACGCTCAGCCTGCAGACGCTGATCCTGATCTCGTCGCTGACTTTCCTGCCCGCCATCCTGCTGATGATGACGGGGTTCACGCGCATCATCATCGTGCTGGGCCTGCTGCGCTCGGCCATCGGCACCGCCTCGTCGCCGCCGAACCAGGTGCTGGTCGGGCTGGCGCTGTTCCTCACCTTCTTCGTCATGGCGCCGGTGTTCGACAAGATCTATACCGAGGCCTATCTTCCCTACAGCGAGAACAAGATCTCGCTGCAGCAGGCCTACGACAAAGGCAGCGTACCGCTCAAGGCCTTCATGCTGCGGCAGACGCGCGAGGCCGACCTCGCCCTGTTCGTGCGCATCTCCCACAGCGAGCCGCTGGAGAGCCCGGAAACCGTGCCGATGCAGATCCTGGTGCCAGCCTACGTCATCAGCGAACTGAAAACCGCCTTCCAGATCGGCTTCGTGGTGTTCATTCCCTTCCTCATCATCGACATGGTGGTGGCCAGCGTGCTGATGTCGATGGGCATGATGATGGTGTCGCCCGCCGTCTTCTCGCTGCCGTTCAAGATCATGCTGTTCGTGCTGGCGGACGGCTGGAACCTGCTGATCGGCTCGCTGGTGCAGAGCTTCTATACCTGAGGACCGCCCCATGACCCCAGAATCGGTAATGACCATAGGACAGCAGGCGATGGAACTGACGATCATGGTATCGGCACCGTTGCTGCTCACCGCCCTGATCGTCGGCCTGCTGGTCAGCATCTTCCAGGCGGCCACGCAGATCAACGAGATGACGCTGTCGTTCATCCCCAAGCTGCTCGCCGCATTCGCCATGCTGATCATCTCCGGCCCATGGATGATCGGCATCCTGCTGGATTACATCACGCGGCTGTTCAACAGCATCCCGTACATGGTCGGATGATGCCGTGATCAGTTTCACCAGCGCACAGCTCACCACCTGGCTCGCCGCCTTGATCTTCCCGCTGGCCCGCATCCTCGCGCTGATCGCCAGTGCACCGATCTACGGCATCAAGGAAGTCCCGGCGCGCATCAAGGTCGGGCTTGCATTGGCGATCACCATGATCATCGCCCCCACCCTTGACATCCCGGCCGGCCTCGATCCGGCTTCGGCACAAGGCCTGTTCGTGCTGGTGCAGCAGATCGTTGCCGGACTCGTAATCGGACTGTCCATGCAACTCATCTTCTCCGCGGTGGAAATGGCAGGCGATATCGCGGGGCTGCAGATGGGCCTGGGCTTCGCCAGCTTCTACGACCCGCAGAATGCCACTTTCACTCCCGTCGTCGCCCAGTTCCTCGGCATCATCGCCACGCTGGTATTTCTGGCGGCCGATGGCCATCTTTACATGCTGTCCGCCCTGGCCGACAGCTTCCGGGATTTCCCGATCGGCGCCAGCGTGCCCACGGCGCATGCCTTCCGCACCATGGCCGAATGGGGCGGCTCGCTGTTCAGCCATGCGCTGCAATTCTCCCTGCCGCTGATCGGCGTGCTCCTCATCACCAATCTGGCGCTGGCCATCCTGACTCGCAGTGCACCGCAGCTCAACATCTTCGCGGTCGGCTTCCCCATCACCATCACGGTCGGTTTCGTGACACTGCTGCTCACGCTCCCCTACCTCAGCCCATTGATGGAATACTTCACCCATGCCGGACTGGATAACGCATCGCGTATCATGCGCGAACTGGATTCGCATTAGCGCGAAACGACTGTCCATCCGGCCACCGGAATTACGGAGTTCCACATGAATCCTCTTCTCCTCGCTGCCTTCGCTGCAGCCATCGCACTATCCGGCGCGGCGCATGCCGCAGAACCGGCAGCGGCAGCCGTCGTACCGTCCGAGCGAACCGACGCCAGCTATGCGCCGGGCATGGGCGAGATCATGGCGGCCACGCAGATGCGCCATGCCAAGCTGTGGTTCGCCGGACAGGCCGGGAACTGGCCGCTGGCGAGCTATGAACTCGACGAGATCGAGGAGGGGCTGGCCGACGCGGTCAAGTACCATCCGGTCTTCAAGCAGGACGCGCCGGTTGCGGCAATGCTGGACAAATATACCGCCCGGCCGCTGGGCGAACTCCGCAATGCGGTTACAGCGAAGGATGCGGCAGAATTCAGGCGCTCTTTTCAACACCTGACACAGGCATGCAACGGCTGTCATCAGGCCGCCGGCCAAGGCTTCATCGTGATCAAACGCCCCGGCCCGAATCCATTCGGCAACCAGGAGTTCGCCCCCGATGGACGCTAGCGGCACCCACCCTGCGGCACAACCGGCATGCAGGCGCGATATGCCCGGAGAACGTTACGGTGATATGCATGGATCGAACGTTGGAAATACGCCGCGCGGCTGAAGCGGATTTCCCCGGCATCTGCGCATTGGCCGGCAGCTACTACCGGGAGAACCCTGCGCCTGCGGATCGGCGGCAAGGGTTCCTGTCGGCCCGGTTCAGCCTGCAACAGATCGCCGATATGGCGAACGGGCTGGGCATCGTCATCGCCAGCGATGCCGGACAGGTGGCGGGATTCGCGTGCGCATCGCGTTGCGACTGGACCGGTCAGCCCGCCATCGTCAGGCATCTGGTCGATCATCTGTCGCGATATCGCTTCCACGGGCGGCCGATCGACAGGGACAAGGTGTTCGTTTATGGCCCGGTATGCATCGATGCCGACTACCGAGGGCGCGGCATATTGCGCAATATGTACCAGTACCTGCAGCGCGGGATGGAAGGCCGCTACTCTGCAGGCGTCGCTTTCGTGGCCGACGACAATGAAGCCTCGCTGCGCGCGCACATCGATGGCCTGGGGATGTCGAAGATCGGCGAATTCGAATATCGGGGGCGCATTTACCAGGCGCTGGCCTTCGATATCGCGACCGCAGAAGCGCCCGCTATATCTCGGCAAACTCCAGCGTAATCCAGTCGGATGCGACTGCCAGGAATACCTTGCGGGCAAAGCTCTGTTGCGCCGGGTGGTTCTGGTAAACCTCGAGCGCAGCCGGGCTGGCCAGTGTAATCAACCAGCAGTGATGGTATTTTCCGTCCCGCTGCAGCGTCCGCCCGATGCGGATGTTGCGCACACCCGGGATCGCCTGCATCGCCGCCTTGCCCTCGCGCATGAGCGCGGCGGCGTCGCTGTCGGATACCCCGTTGCCCGCAGCATAAAGCACGACATGCTCCACCTCCTGCCAGGGACGGCATTGCGCCAGCACCTCCGCCGCCCGCCCGCCGCATCCCCAGATGCGGAAGCAGCGCTCGACCTCTTCACGCACCGCATCGCGCACGCCGGCCTGCAGGGCGTTGTAACCGCCGCTCTTGTCGGCGGCGGCATTCTCGCGGATGCGCCGGCCGGCGGCATCGGCGAGACCGGTGTAGTAGTTGATCTTCGACACGCCATGGGCAATCAGCCGCCTGAACTGCTCATCCGTCAGCCCGGTGCCGCCATGGACGACCAGCGGTACGTCGACCGTCTCGTGGATCTTCGACAGCCGGGCGTAATCGAGCTTGGGCGTCCCCTTCATGTGACCGTGCACCGTACCGATCGAGATGGCCAGGCAATCCACGCCGGTGCGCTCGACGAACGCCTTGGCCTCGACCGCCGAGGTATAGGCAAGCTCGCCCGGATGCTCCTCGGCGCTTTCCCCTTCCACGCCGGGCACATAGCCCAGCTCTCCCTCGACCGCCACGCCGCAGGCATGGGCCATGGCGACGATGTCGCGGGTCTGCTGCAGGTTCTCCGAGAAATGCAGCGCGGAGGTATCCACCATCACCGCGTTGCAGCCGGCAGCAATGGCGTGTTCGGCTTTCGCCTGACTGGTGCCATGGTCGAAATTGATTGCCACCGGCACCGCGGCCCGGCGTGCCGCGGCCACCACGGTAGGGACGAACAGGTCGAAATCATGGTTCTCGAAATGCGACTCGATCAGGTTCAGGATCAATGGCGCGCGGCTGTTCTCGGCAGCCTGCATCACCCCTTCCAGGAAATCCTGGTTATGCACACCGAAAGCACCCACCGCGTAATGATGCCGGTGCGCATGATTGACCATATCTGCCAGATGAACGAGCGGCATGGCGGTTCCCTTATTTATTGGCACTCAACCTGGATAGCGCCTCGTCCGCGGTCTGTTCGTAGCGTGCGCGCTCCTTTTTCGCCGCCGCTTCCAGCGCGGCGTTGATCTCGGGGAACTTCAGCGCCAGGATGCGGGCAGCCAGCATGGCGGCATTCCTGGCCCCGTCCACCGCCACGGTGGCGACCGGCACGCCGGGCGGCATCTGCACCGTGGACAGCAGCGCATCGAGGCCGGACATGATGCCGCCGGAAAGCGGCAAACCGATCACCGGCAAGCGCGTGTGGCCCGCAATGACGCCAGCCAGATGCGCCGCCATGCCTGCGCAGCCGACGAGCACCTGCACATCCTCGCGGTGCGCGCGCTCAAGATAGGCCAGCACCTTGTCCGGCGTGCGGTGGGCAGAGGCGACCACGATCTCGCTGGCAATGCCGAGTTCGGTGAGGGTATCGCGCACCTTCGCCACGACCGGCAAATCGTTGGGACTGCCGGTGAGGATACCGACCAGTATCTTTGGATTCTTCATGTTCTGTCTCCACAGGTTATATAAAACTGCATTTTTTTACGGCGTATCCGTCTGGGCCACAGACGGCATGGATATATATAATCCTTCCACCCCATCCACAATCAGGAGAGTGCGCATGGAAATCATCTGCTACCGCGATCCTGAATTGGCGCGCGAGTCCCGTTACCTGCCTGCCGCAACCTATAATCTGGCCCATACCTTGTTGGCCCGCAGCACCAACGGCTGCGTGTTCGTCCCGATACGCACGATGCAGTATCTGGCGGTACTGGATGCCGAAGAATTCGTGTTCATCGACGGCGCACGCAAATGCTGGATCGACATTGCATGGCGCGATTTCCATCCCCAGTCGCGCAACGCTCTGGACGAGCCGATTCCCTATCAGGCACTCTACTACCTGCCGGATTCGGCTCAGCTGATGTCTCGCCTGCAGGCCGAACTGCCTCGCGCACTGCACGAACTGGCCGGCAAGGAACGCCTCGACGGTCCGGCGCAGGTGCTCAAATTTCCCGCCCCCGGGTAGGCCCCTTATTCATCCTCGCCCAGTTCGGGGTCCCATCCCTCTTTGCGGGCAGTGGTGACGGCCTGCGCATAAAAGCGGGCATGCCGCTCGCGCAGCGCTTCCGGCAGGCGACTGGGCAGGTGCGCATAGGGCTCCCACGCGGCATACACTTTTTCGTACAGGCCCTGCATCCGTGCCGCATCCCAGCCTGCGCAGGTTTCCGTTTCGGGCAGAAGCCCGAACACCCAGGCATCCCGTACCATGCGTCCGAGGTGGGTCAGGCCGCCGTTTTTATCCTCGTTCACGCCGACATAAGTTTGTTGTGTCATTTCGTCAATCCTGCATAAAGTATGGGGCAGTTTCTGTCTCCGGCCGCTGTATCTGGCTTGGCTGCATAACATCAACCTGCAGCAAAAGCTCGCGTCGAGTGTTCATTTTCCTTCCCTGCATGAGCAATGCCATTCGCCTTACCGTGTCAGACCCGCATAGAGCAATGGAAGCTTTTCGGGCAACCTTTCGACATGATCGACCACCATGTAATTCCTGGCTCCGAAAATCCGCGAGACATACTGGTCGGCACGGGGATCCAGACTCATGCAATAAGTGGTGATGCCGCTGCGCGCCATTTCTTCCACCGCCTTCTTGGTATCGTAGCGCAGGTATTGCGGATCGCGCACGTCGATATCCGCCGGCTCGCCATCCGTGATCACCAGCAGCAATTTCTTTGCAGATTTCTGCAGCTTCAGGTAATGCCCGGCATGGCGGATGGCCGCGCCCATGCGCGTGGACAGCTGGCCACGCATGCCGGACAGCCGCGCCTTGGGCGTTTCGTCGTACGGCTGGTCGAAATCCTTGTAGCGGAAATATTCCACGTTGTGACGACCATCGGAGCAGAAGCCGTGGATGGCGAACGGGTCGCCGATCTTGTGGATCGCGTCGGCCAGCAGCACCGTGGCTTCACGCTGCAGGTCCAGCACGCTGTATTCCTGCCCGCTGACCTTGTCGTTGGTGGACTCCGACAGATCCAGCAGCACCATCACCGAGATGTCGCGCACCTTGCGCACCGATCGCATCATGATACGCGGATCAGGTTGTTGTCCCATGCGCATATCGATCATGGCGCGGATGGCAGCGTTGACGTCCAGCTCGTCGCCGTCTTCCAGCTTGCGGATGCGCGTCACGCCTTGCGGCTGCAAGGCATCGAGCAGGAATTTCAGCCGGCCGATGGTACGCTTGTGCTGCGCGGCGATATCGTCGATCAGTTGCAGGTCGCCCGCCTTGGGCCGCTTCTCCAGTACCGTGGCCCAGGCCGGGCGCTCCAGCTGGATCTGGTAGTCCCACTCGGCATAATGGTAGGGCTCGGAGACGGGTTCCTTGCCTTCCAGCTCGTTGAACGACTGGCCCATGTCCTCATAGGGGAACAGCTCGGTGCCGAGCACCCAGATCTCTTCCGCATCATCGCCTGCGGTCTCGACGTCGAGTTCGTTGGCAAATTCCATCAGGCTGACGTGCTTGCGCACCTGCTTTGGTGCTTCATAGCCGGCAGCCATCGCCTGGTCGAAATCGAACTCCTCGAACTCCCAGAAATAACGGTTGTCGTCGCGGTAGGGTGCGGTCAACACATCGCTGCGCGGGTTGAAGGGAATGCGCTTGCCCTGGAATTCATGCGCCAGCTGCACGCCGATGTCCCAGGAGATCTGGTTGCTGCCGAGGCGATCCGCCGCCTGCCTGAACAACACCCGCCCTTGCGCGATCCACGGATCGTTGTCCAGATAGTTCTCATCCAGCAAGGCGCGCGCCAGGCGGTTCAGATAATCTCCCGCCGTGTTGCCCTGCCCCGCCTCGATGGCATGCAACTGCACCCACAATTTCTTGAGGCCGGGAAATTTGTTGAGCGCCAGCGCCTCCACGCGGGCATCCTCGATCACGCTGATCACCGCCACCTGCCAAGGATTGAGTGCCTCGGCCGAAATCGGCTCGCGCGTGTAGACGATGTGCGCCGCACTGTGCGCAGCCGCAGCCCGGTACATCTCCAGCCCTGCCAGCTTGCTGTCGCCGATGACGTGATCATCATACGCATCGGGCAGGTGGATGAAATAACCTTCCACATAGGGGCGATAGCCTTCGCGCGATTCGAAATCGCCCGAGGTCGGCTTCATGAAGAAATCCCTGGCCCACAGCGCGCGCAGATACATGTTGATGCGGCGCTGCACATCGATGAAGAGCGTGCCCTTGCGCTCCTTCTGCAGCATGGCCTGGGATTCCCTGGACTGCAGGCTGAAGTAGCTGGCCTGCTCGGGATAGTTGGTGCGGTGTGCATGCGCACCCCACAGTGCCCAGCGGCGCAGGCCGCCCAGGGTGAGCTGACCGAACAGCGTTTCCAGGTTTTCCAGCATCGGCCGCACGCCGCGCGGCGCCTGCGCCAGCAGCTGGGCGAGGAATTGCAGATAGGCACGGAACAGCGCCTCGTCGCCCAGGCGATTGGCGGCAGTGGGCGCGGTACTGAGCACCAGCTCGATCACCGAGCCCGAGGTCTTGGAAGCCAGCGCCAGTGCGGACTGGACCAGATCGGGCACGGCATCTTCGCCGATCTCCTTGGCCACCAGCGGGGCATGATCGATCCAGGTGGCGACCAGCTCCTCGCCCTTGCCCAGGCTCTGCAGCGCAGCGGCGCCCTTGAGGTAATTGTCCAGGCCGCGTGCGCTGAAGACCTTGCCCGCCTCCAGCCAGGCTGCGCGCAGGCTTCCCTGCACGTCCGGCGAAAGCGTGTCGAGCAGTTCCTGATAGTCTTCGAGATTGATAGCCATGATTACTCCACCATCCTGAACGTGGCAAAACAGCCTGGGTGCGCGATGCGCTTCTACTCAAGCCGCATGATCAAAAGAACGTGGTGACCGCCGCATCGAGCGCATCGCGCATGTCGGGATCGTCCGTGATCGGACGCACCAGAGCCACGCGGCAGGCCTTGACCGGATCGACGCCGGTCGCGATCAGGCTGGCTGCGTACACCAGCATCCGCGTCGAGATGCCTTCATCCAGACCGTGCCCCTTGAGGTTGCGCGCACGTTCGGCGATGGACACCAGCTTGCCCGCCACTTCGTGGCCGACTTTGGTCTCATGCGTGATGATCTCGGTCTCGATGGCATGCTCCGGATAATTGAAATCGAGGCCGCCGAAGCGCTGTTTGGTCGATTGCTTCAGATCCTTCATCAGGCTCTGGTAACCGGGGTTGTAGGAGATCACCAGCTGGAAATCGGGATGCGCGTGCACCAGCTCCCCCTTCTTTTCCAGCGGCAGTACGCGGCGATTGTCGGTGAGCGGGTGGATCACCACCGTGGTGTCCTGACGCGCTTCCACCACCTCGTCCAGATAGCAGATGGCGCCATGGCGCGCAGCGATCGCCAGCGGGCCATCCTGCCAGCGTGTGCCGCTGGCATCGAGCAGGAAGCGGCCGACCAGGTCGGAGGCGGTCATGTCCTCGTTGCAGGCCACCGTGATCAGCGGCTTGCCCAGCCGCCAGGCCATGTGCTCGACAAAGCGGGTCTTGCCGCAACCGGTCGGGCCTTTCAGCATCATCGGCATGCGCACGCTGTAGGCAGCCTCGAACAGCTCGACCTCGTCCGAAACAGGACGGTAGTATGGTTCTTTCTCGATACGGTATTGCTTGATGATGTCGCTCATGAATATCTCCATCTGTCATTCAACACAGGGGCGAAAGTGCCGTCATCGAAGGCGCTTGCGTCCATGCGCTGCCCGTTCGGGAGACCCCGCCGTGCCGCAGGGCACGGCGGGGTCCGGTTCGATCAGCCGGACTTAAACCGTCTTGCCGCGGAAGATCACCATGGCCGCGCCCTGGGACTGGTTGAAGTTGTTATAACCGATCAGGCGCACGTGGTTGTTGGGGTTGGCCTTGTGGCAGGCCTCGGCTTCCGCCAGCACCTTGGCCACGTCGGTCTCGCCGAACATCGGCAGTTTCCACATGTACCAGTAGGAGTCCATCAGGTATTCCGGCTCGATATGCTCGATGGCGGGATTCCAGCCTTTGGAAACCAGGTACTCCACCTGCTTCTTGATCTCGTCGCTGGTCATTGCCGGCAGGTACGAGAAAGTCTCGAACTTGCGGCTGGCGGGGTCAGACAAACGCGATTTGTAATCCATTACTTCGCTCATGATTCATCCTTTCAAAATTGATTTGTTCCGGCTTCCGGATCGCGCCGTTGCGCGTCCGGAATAGTCTTGCGACATCGTCGCGGGATTACTTGTGAGCCACGTCCAGCTTGTCCACGGTATCGAACTCGAACTTGATCTCTTTCCAGGTTTCCATGGCGATCTTCAGTTCCGGGCTGGATTTGGCGGCTTCGGTCAGGATGGCCTTGCCTTCCTTCTCCACGGCCACACCCTGGTTGCGTGCTGCCACGCAGGCTTCCAGCGCCACGCGGTTGGCTGCCGCACCGGCCGCATTGCCCCACGGGTGACCCAGCGTGCCGCCGCCGAACTGCAGCACGGAGTCGTCGCCGAAGATGGTCACCAGCGCCGGCATGTGCCATACGTGGATACCGCCGGAGGCGACCGGCAAGACGCCGGGCATGGAGCCCCAGTCCTGATCGAAGAAGAGGCCGCGGCTGCGGTCTTCCTTGATGAACTCGTCGCGCATGGTGTCGATCCAGCCCAGCGTCGCCTGGCGGTCGCCTTCCAGCTTGCCCACCACGGTGCCGGAGTGCAGGTGGTCGCCGCCGGACAGGCGCAGCACCTTGGTCAGCACGCGGAAGTGGATGCCGTGGTGCGGGTTGCGGTCCAGCACGGCGTGCATGGCGCGGTGAATGTGCAGCAGCATGCCGTTGTCGCGGCACCAGTTGGCCAGGCCGGTGTTGGCGGTCAGGCCGCCGGTCAGGTAATCGTGCATGATGATCGGTGCGCCGATCTCCTTGGCGAACTCGGCGCGCTTGTACATCTCTTCCGGCGTCGGCGCGGTCACGTTCAGGTAGTGACCCTTGCGCTCGCCGGTCTCGCGCTCGGCTTTCAGCGTGGCTTCGTGCACGAATTCGAAACGGTCGCGCCAACGCATGAAGGGCTGGCTATTGACGTTCTCGTCGTCCTTGGTGAAGTCCAGGCCGCCGCGCAGGCATTCGTACACGGCGCGGCCGTAGTTCTTGGCGGACAGACCCAGCTTCGGCTTGATGGTGCAGCCCAGCAGCGGGCGGCCGTACTTGTTCATCTTGTCGCGTTCGACCTGGATACCCTGGGGAGGGCCGCCGCAAGTCTTCACGTAGGCGATGGGGAAACGCACGTCTTCCAGACGCAGGGCGCGCAGCGCCTTGAAACCGAACACGTTGCCGACCAGCGAGGTCAGCACGTTGACGACGGAGCCTTCTTCGAACAAGTCGATCGGGTAAGCCACGAATGCATAGAAACAGGTATCATCGCCGGGCACGTCCTCGATGCGATAGGCGCGGCCCTTGTAGTAATCCAGGTCGGTCAGCAGGTCGGTCCACACCGTGGTCCAGGTACCAGTGGACGATTCGGCCGCGACCGCAGCAGCGACTTCCTCACGATCCACGCCGGGCTGCGGGGTGATCTTGAAACAGGCGAGAATGTCGGTATCCAGCGGGGTGTATTCCGGCGTCCAGTAGGTTTGCCGGTATTCTTTGACTCCGGCGTTATAGGTTTTGACTGCCATTGCAATCTCCTTCTTTCAGGTTGAACAGATATCCTCCGCTATGGAAGACCGATGGCTCAGAAGAGCGTGTCGCCACTGTAGACAAGATCAACCATAAATAATAATTGTAATTTTCGATGTAAACGATAGACTGGTATCTATGGTTTTTTGAGTAAAAAAACATGATGAAAAACGCGACATTGCGCCAGCTCAAGGTGTTCGAATCCGTCGCGCGCAACCTCAGCTACACGCGCGCAGCCGAAGAGCTGTACCTGACCCAGCCGACGGTCTCGATACAGCTCAAGCAGCTGACGGACATCGTCGGCCAGCCCCTGCTGGAACAGATCGGCAAACGGATATACCTCACGGACACCGGGCGCGAACTGCTCAAGGTCTGCCGCGACACCTTCGAAGGCCTGTCCCGTTTCGAGATGCTGGTCTCGGACATGCAGGGCGTGAAAGCGGGGAAGCTGCGCGTGGCGGTGATCACCACGGCGAAATATTTCGTGCCGCGCCTGCTCGGCCTGTTCTGCCAGCGCTATCCCGGCATCGACGTCTCGCTCAAGGTGACCAACCGCGAACGGATCCTGCAGCGCATGGCGGACAACCAGGACGACATCTACGTGCTCGGCACGCCGCCGGAGAACATGGACATCCAGATAGAGCCCTTCCTGGAAAATCCGCTGGTGGTGCTGGCCGCCAGCAGCCACCCGCTGGCGAAGGAGAAGAACATCTCCCCGCAGCGGCTGGCCGAAGAGCCGTTCCTGATGCGCGAACCCGGTTCCGGCATTCGCCTGTCCACCGAACAGTTCTTCGCCGAGCGCGGACTGCGGCTGAAAGTCAGGATGGAACTGGGCAGCAACGAGGCGATCAAGCAGGCCGTGGCCAGCGGACTCGGCATCGCCGTGCTGTCGGCCCACACCCTCGCGCTCGACCGCAACAGCGATGAACTGGCCTATCTGGATGTGCAGGGCTTCCCGATACGGCGCCACTGGTACTGGGCCTACCCCAAGGACAAGCAGCTGTCGGTAGTCGCCCAGGCTTTCCTGAAATTCCTGCACGAAGAGAGCAAACTGGTCGGCGAAAAATACCTGCAGGGCCTGCCCGGCTTTCCCGCCCAGAAAAGCGGCAAGAAGAGCAGGAAGAATGCGGGCTGAACCGGCCGGTCAGGCAGGAGACTCAGCGGCAGTCATGCCCTCCGGCTGGCACAGACGAACTGCCCTTCGATCGGGCAACCCGATTCGTTCCTGATCGCGACATCCGCCATCTTCCCGATCGCGAAACCGGCCGCATCCAGTACCGCCGCCAGATAATCCTGATGATGGCTGTAACGGCCGCTGACGTTGAGGCGATAATCGCACTCATATGCACCCGACAACTTTTCGGTGCTGAAGAGCAGCAGGCCGCCGGGTTCCAGATTGCGCCGGATCAGCGTGAAGACTTCTTCCAGTTTGCCGAAATAGGTCAGCGTGTCCATGCAGGCGACCAGATCGTAGCGGTCGTGGCTGGCACGCAGGAACTCGACGATGCCGGACCGGTGCAACTGCCGGTATAGATGCTTGGCCGCTGCCTGATCCAGCATGGCCCGACTGAGATCGACGCCGACCAGTTCGCGCGCATGAGGCTGCAATACTTCGCCCACCAGGCCAGTGCCGCAACCGAGATCGAGCACGCGCAAACCGGCGGCAGGAATGTCGAGCGCGGCCAGATGTTCCTGCACCAGACGCGGCCCGCTGTATTTCAATCTGCCCAGCACGTTCTCGAAAGTCTTTGCGAAGGCATCGAAGGTCTGTTCGACATATTCGCTGCTGCATTGATGCGGGACCTGCCGGCCGCGATACGCCGCCAGCAGGTGCGCGGCGACCGCGTTGTGCGGCTCGTTGCGCAGCCAGTCCTCGAACAGCGCGATGGCGTCGTCTGTCCGGCCCAATTCGTAATATGCCTGGCCGCGCATCAATTTCGAAGTGCTGTCTGCCGGCGCCGCCACGATGCCGCGATGGTTGAAATGGCGCGCCTCATCGAAGCGCTGCTGCTGCAGGCACAAGGCCGCGAGCAGATAGTACGCATCCGGGCTGTCCGGATCGAGATCCATCGCCACCCGGTAGCATTGTTCGGCGCGGGCATGCTCCTGGTTCGCTTCGAATGCGGCGCCCAGGTTGGTCCAGTAGAAATACTTGCCCGGATCGATGGCGATGGCGTGATTCAGCGCCTCGATCGAGGCGGCGGCAAGCCCTTGCCGCAACAGCGCGATGCCCAGGTTGAAATGCCACTCGGCATGACTGTCGTCCAGGACGATGGCGGCCGTCAGCTGTTCGACTGCTTCCTGCAGTCTGCCGCTCTGCTGCAGCAGGAACCCCAGATAATGCCTGGCTTGCGCTTCATCCACTGCATCATGGATGAGTTGCCGGTAGATCGCTTCCGCCGCCGCCAGGTCGCCGTCGAGATGCTTGCGCAGTGCCAGCGGAAATGACGCGCCATGCAGTTCCCGCCCCATCATCGCCTGTCTCGCACCACTGCCTGGCTGGCTGACGTGCCGGCAAATTCCTGCCATTGCTGCCGCGTCGTTCGCGTCATCGTATTTGCCGCTTCCTGCATCTCGGTCATCCAGCCTTCGCCTTGAGCGAAGGCGATCAGCTCATCTGCGCAGGCCGCGCCGGAACGGCCCGAAGCGCGCAGCTGGTCCCACGCCAGAATGCGTCCCATGGTCGCCACCACCTCCTTGAGCCGGTCCAGCTTCCGCCCCCACTCGACTATGGACACCCGGTCTTCCGTCGGCTGCAATCCTTTCAGGATGCACGACAAACTGCCGAGCTGCACCGGTTGCAGGAAGGCATGGTTCACCGCCTGCATGCGTTTCTGGACGGTCACCACGCGATTTGCCTCATCGGCCCAGGCCGGCTGCACGATGCCGATGCGGGCGAGATGCGGCGCCATCGCCGACGGCCTGGCCTCCTTGATGTCGAGCAGATAGTTGCCGTCGGGCGAGCCCTTGCCCTCCACCAGCACCACGAAGCGTTCCACACCGAGGCTGCCGGTTCCGGCGATGCGGCGGGCGACATCGAGGACCTCGAAGAAGCCTGGCTCCGGCTGTGCAGCGGCAAAATGCGCCATGAACCCGGTGACTGCCTGCTTCTGCATGTCGGATGCCGGCAAGGCTTTCACCCCATCCACGATCAGGCTGCGCCGATGCGCCTTGCGTACCGTGCGCTTGTCGAGAAAAGCAGCGCGCTGGCGCCCCTGCAGATTGGTCAACAGCACATTCACCAGGCCGCTGGAAGTTTCCCGCTCGACCCAGAGCGGCTTGCCGTTGATGAGCGCATTGCGGTATGCCTCAAGACAACTCTGGCTGGCCGCCAACGCTTCCGCCTGCGTCGCATGCAACGCATCCGCACCGCACTGGATGCTGGTCAGCAGGCGGACGACATCCCAGGTACAGGGCGCCAGGGCGGCTTCGTCATAATCGTTGATATCGAAATACACCAGCCGGTTGTCGCCCTTGTAGCTGCCGAAATTTTCGAAGTGCAGATCGCCGCAACACCAGGCCAGGGGTGCCGCGCGGAAGAGCGGCGTATCCGGCAGCGCTGCGTAGAACAGGTGACAGGCACCGCGCAGGAAGATGAACGGGCTCTGCGCCATCTTGGCGTATTTCATGGCCACGCGTTCGGGATCGCGACCGGCGTTGCTGGCGAAGATCGCGTCGGTGATGGCGGAGGAATCTGGCTGGGGTTGCTTGCTCATGCGGGACTGTCTGGCCGGAATGTCGGAATGCATAATATACAGACAGGAAGCGCGATCTGCCCGGCAGATTTGCAAGCGATGCGCTGCTCGAATCCGTGCGCCAGAATGGTGCATGCCCCACGCAGGAAGCCGGTTTCGCCGCGATGTTCGGCGCCCTGCTGGCGATCGCGGTCAGACTTTATCCGGCGCCGCCCCGACAAGCTTCTGCTGCCGCCACAGTTCGAGCGCGGCCGCCACCTCGGCGACGACAGGACCCCAGTCGCCCGCCGCAGGCTGACGGAAAAGGCGCATGACGCCGGGATACCACGGGGAATCCGCGCGCCCCGTCAGCCAGCGCCAGTCCGTCTTGTAGTCCGGCAACAGCACCCAGCACGGTCGGCCCAGCGCGCCGGCGAGGTGGGCGACCGCCGTGTCGACGCAGATGAGCAGATCGAAATTCATCAAGGCAGCGGCGGTATCGGCAAAGTCGGCCAGCTGGGAACCGATATGGGTGAGCTGCATGCCTGCGGGCGGCTGCAGCGCTTCGGCCTCGCCCGCGCCTTTCTGCAAACTGCACAGATGCACACCGCCCACCTCTCCCAGCGGAGCGAGCAGGTCGAGCGACGGCAACGAACGCTCGGCGTCATTCTCGAAATTCGGATTGCCTTTCCACACCAGACCGACACGCAGGCCGCCGTCCGGTATCAATGCAGCCCATTTCCGGATGAGGCTCTCTGGGACGTGCAGGTAGGGGATGCAGGCCGGAATGGTGTCGATGCGCGTCTTGCAGTAACGCGGAATGCTCATCGGCAACGTCCAGACATCCCAGCCGGACGAGGGCAGCGGTTCGTCGAGGGTGACTACGCTATCCACTCCCGCCACGGAGGCAAACAGCACCTTCAGCGCAGGATGGCAAACCAGGGTAATGGATGCGGCACCCTGCTCCTTCAATACAGCCGCATAGCGACAGAACTGGATCATGTCGCCGTGGCCCGCCTCGTAGCCGATCAGCACCGACTTGCCGGCCAGCAACTCGCCCTGCCAGGGAGGGCAGTCGAGCTGACGGACAAACGCGGGAAACCAGTTGCGCGCACCCAGACACTCCCAGCCTTCGTCGAACCTGCCTTGGCGCAACAGCAGATAACTCAGGTTGAAGCGGGCCTTGCTCCAGGAAGGGTCCAGGGACAGCGCGGTGCGATAGCATTGTTCCGCTTCGACTTCGCGTTTTGTGCAGGCATACAGCACGCCCAGGTTCGACCAGCCGGTCGGCGAATCCTGCCGCAGCATGATCGCTTGCATATAGGCCAGTTCGGCTTCCTTGAAGCGCTTCCGCTGCGCCAGTAGCGCCCCGAGGTTAAGGTGGGTCTCGGCATAGGCGGGGTTGAGCGCAATGGAGCGCCAGTAGCATGCTTCCGCATTTTCCGGATCGCCTGTTCGCTCCAGCAACAGCCCAAGATTGGCATGCGCCTCGGCAAAGTCAGGCGCCAGCTGTACGGCCTGTCTGAAGCAGGCTTCGGCCCCAGCGTCGTCGCCGTTCTGCATGCACTGGTTGCCCCTGAAAAAGAGCGCTTCCGCTTCCTTCCGTTCCTGGTCGATCAGGACAGGGACAAGCGGCTCGGGTTGATCGTCATTCGGCATCCTGATGTGTGGCCCCGGTTTTGCGTATTCATATTCTAGCCGCAGGCAGCGGCATCCGCTCATCACATTCTCTTCACTTCCAGCACGCATCATCCGGCCCTGGCAGGCACCTGATCGCCTGGCGTCAGCAGCGCCGCCCTCCATGCAGCAACAATCTCCCGAAACAAGAACGGCGTGCAAGACATGCTTGCACGCCGTTCTGCCGGCACTACGATTACAGGTAATTGAACAGCGACAGTTTGGACACTTGCGCAAACGATTGTTGCGCCGCCTGCAGCACCAGCTTCTGCTGCGACAGGTTGGTAATGGCCTTGTTGTAATCGGTATCCTGGATGGACGACAGCGTCTGCTGGTATTGCAATCCAAGCTGGGTATCGGTGGACTGCAACGCGGTCAGCTCGTTCATGCGCGAACCGATGGTGGCGCGCACGCCCAGCACGTTGTTCAGGTCCTGCGTCAACGCATTGATGCCATCGCTCATCGCCTGGGTGTTGGCTGCCACGGTCGCCGCGGTTGCACCGGACAGGGGCGTACTCAGCGTGTTGATCAGCTTGTTGAGCGTATCGAACACGCTCTGGTTGCTGCTGGGCGTGACGTTGAACGTATCGCCCGCGGCCGGGGTGCCGGTGATGCTGAACTGGATGCCGTTGAAACTGATGGCCTGGCCGCTCACGTAGGCCACGCCGGTTTGCCCGGCGACGGCCACACCCGGCGGCCCTGCCGTCACGTCGGTGATGCTGTATGTCGTGCCGCCCGCGCCAAAGGTGACCTGATAGCTGTTGCCGCTATACAGGGTGGAATTGGTCACCACGCCCTGGCTGATGGTGCCGGTACCCGTATTGCCGGCCGCGAGAGCGGTCTGAAACGTCCCGTTGCCGTTGCGGATGCGCATGAACAGATCGGCGCCGGAATCGCTGCTGGATATCTGGCGCGACGGCGCCACCTGCATCTTGCGCTGCACATCGTCGCCCTGGTAGACCACGCCGGCGGGCGTATTGACGAAGGGCTGCACGCTGCCCTGCCCCCCGGAATACAGATAGTTGCCGTTGCCATCGGTGCTGTTGGCCAGCCCCAGCAAGTCCTGCAGAGCCCCCTGCAGACTCTTCGCCAGCGCCAGGCGGTTCCCGTCGGACAATGAATTCCCGCTGGCTCCGGTGATCGCCGTATCGTGCGCGCTCTGCAGCAACGAGGTCACGTTCTGCAGGATGCCGTCGGAAAGCGACAGGGTGTTGGTCGCCGCGGTATTGTTGGACGCGTATTGCGTGGTGCTGGCATAGGACAGCGTCAGCTCGGTCGCGCGCGCGGCACCGACCGGATCCATGGCCGGGTTCAGGATGCTTTGCCCGGAAGCGATCTGCTGCGTCGTCTGCGCAATCTGCACCTGCAGGTTGTCCAGGTACGAAACGTTAGTGCTGTAGATGGTACTGGTACTGATACGCATGATCCGCTCCTACTTCAGATTCAGGATGGTGTCGAACATGGTGTTCGCGACCTGCATCGCCTTTCCTGCTGCCTGGTATGCCTGCTGGTAACGCACCAGGTTCGCCGCCTCTTCATCAAGATTGACGCCGGAAACGGCCTGCTGCGAGGCGGTCACCGAGTTCAGCAAGGTGGTCTGCGCCTGGCTGGTCACCGTCAGCTGGTTGGTCTGGGTACCGATCTGGCCGATCAGCTGCCCATAGGCGCCCTGATAGCTGGTCGTGTTGTTCGCCAGGGTGTTGGTGGTCTGCAATGCCGCCATCAGCAGGCTGTTGCTGCCGTCGGTGGTGGCGTTGGTGTTTTGCGAGACGGTGAACGTGTCGCCGGCGGCAGGTGCGCCGCTGATCTGGGTCGTCCAGCCGTTATAGGTGATCGCCGCCCCTGCGGTGTAGGGAACGTTGGTGGGATTCCCCGTTCCCGTGCCGGTCACGTTGAAGGTCGTGGGAGGGTTGTTGAACGTGATGGTCACCGGCTGCTGCAGGTTCGCATTCAATGGCACGCCGCCGGACACGGTAGCCGCCGCGATGGTGCCCGTCCCCAGGTTGCTGGTCGGCGCATTGGAGCGGATCGGGGACGCTGCCGCGATCTTGGTCGGGTCGGTGATATTAAGGGCAAAACTGCCCGCCCCATCCACCGTCGGACGCACGAGGAACGAGTCGCCCGCCGTCGCTGCGCCGCCGGTCAGCTGCAGCGTGATGCCGGTTCCCGTCACCGTCTGGCCCGCAGCCATCTGCGCCGGAGTGAACGACTGCACCAGGCTGTTGTTGGAGGTGTTGTAGACGTTGTAGTTGGTACCGTCGAACTGGACGCTGTAATCGTTGCCGGTCAGCGCCGAGGTGCTGCTGACGGTGGCAGCGATCACGCCGTTGCCGGCGTTGGTGGTGGCAGCGGTCACGCGCGGCGCCGCCATGGTGAACATGTTGGTGCCCAGCGCGCCGTTCAGGTCGATACCCTGCTGCTGCTGCTGGTTGAAGGTGCTCGCGAAGCCCATCGCGATGCGGCCGAGCGCATTGATCGCCGGATCGAGGATGGTCTGGCGGAAACTGATATAGCCGCCCAGGCTGCCGCCCTGCAGCGAGCTCTGCTGGATCCGGTTCACGGTGCCGTTGTTGGTGTAAGCGACTTCGAGCGCAGTGGGATCGGTGGTGGAGGGAACCGCCTGCAGCGTCGTCGTCTGGTTGCCGAGCACCAGCGACTGGCCGTTGCCGATGAACACATCCATCGAGCCGTTGCCCTGCTTGATGGTGGACACGCGTATCTGCTGGCTGAGCTGGTTGATCAGCTGATCGCGCTGATCCAGCAGATCGTTGGGCGGCTGATTCGGATTGTTGGCCTGCATCTGCACGATCTTGTCGTTCAGCGAGGCGATCTGCGTCGCATAGCTGTTGATCTGGGCCACGCTGGTCGTGATCTGGCCGTTCAGCCCGTCGCGTATCTGGTTCAGGCTCTGGTTCATGGTCTGGAAACCGTTCACCAGGGACTGCGCGCTGCCGATCATGGTCTGCCGCGCCGGTACGGATTGCGGAGCGTTGGCGACGGCGTTCACTGCGGTGAAGAAATCCTGCATCGACGGAGTCAGTCCGCCGTTGGTGCCGCCCAGCAGGTTGCTCACCTGCTGCGCCAGGCCCAGCTGCGTATTCAGGTTGGACGATTGCGTCTGCGCTTCGAGCACTTGCGCGCCGAGGAACTGGTCGTAGCGCCGCACCACTGTGGTGACATTGACGCCCTGGCCCAGATAGCCGGAGCCGGTGTTTTGCGGCAGCATCGCCGCCTGGACGATTTGCTGGCGGGAATAGCCGGGCGTGTTGGCATTGGCGATGTTGTTCGAGGTCGTCGTGAGACCGGCTTGCGCCGCATTCAGCGCGCTCACTGCAATACCATAGATGCTCATATCCGGATCCTTCCGCCCTTAATTCAACTTCACGCCATGGGTATCGGCACAATCATTCAAAACTTTAGGCACGCGCGCTGACGCTGCCGATCACCCCGGCCAGCTTGTCGGCGTAGCGGGGGTCGGTGGCATAACCGGCTTGCTGCAAACCTTGCGCGAACACCTTGGCATCCGCCTGTCCGATCACACCGGCATACCTGGAATTGCCGCTCAGCAGACTGGCATAGTCCTGGAACGATTCGGCATAGGAACCATAGGCGCGGAAGCGCTCCACCTGCTTGCTCGCCACGCCGTTGCGGTATTCGGTGGTGGTGACTTCCGCCACCTTGCCGTTCCAATCCTTGCCCGCCTTGATGCCGAACAGGTTATGGCTGTTGCTGCCGTCCGCCATCCTGATCTCGCGTTTGCCCCAGCCGCTTTCCAGCGCAGCCTGCCCCAGGATCAGATGCGCCGGAATGCCGGTGCTACGGCTGGCCTGTTCGGCCGGCACCTTCATCTTGTCGACGAAAGCCTGCTGGACATCGGCCTTGTAGGCAGACGGCAGCGCACCCGGCGCGGCCGAAGCGGGGGTGGTTGCCGGTGCGCCGCCGGAATGCGTACGGCTGAGCTGTTTCACCATGAGGTCGGCCAGGCCGATGCCGCGCGCAGACATGTTTTGCGCCAGCTGCTGGTCGAGCATGCCGGTGAACATCTTGGTCTGTTCGCTGTCGAGCGCACCGTCCTGCGGCGTCGCATCCCGCATGCTTTTCAGCATCATGTTCAGGAACACCGTCTCGAATTGCTGTGCCGCCGCCTTCAGCGCCTGATCGGGGGCCTGTTTCGCCTGCAGGCGCAGCTTGTCCAGATTCTGGCTATCCGCCGCTAGACTGCCGATGTCGGTACCGGGGATCGTCATGGCAGCAGACTCAGATCACCTCGAGGTCGGCGTGCAGGGCACCCGCCGATTTCATCGCCTGCAGAATCGCGAGCATGTCCTGCGGGGTCACGCCGATGGAGTTGAGCGCCTTGACCACATCGTTCAGATCGACGCCGCGTTTCAGGCGCAACAGATTGCCCTTGTCCGCAGTGATCTCGATGGTGGCGTTGGTCACCGCCGCAGTCTGCCCCTGGGAAAGCGGCGCGGGCTGGCTCACCGTATTCTCGGCGTTGACCACCACCGTCAGGTTGCCGTGCGCGACCGCGCAATCGTCGAGCGAGACATGCTGGTTCATCACCACCGAGCCGGTACGCGCATTGACGATGACCTTGGCGCTGCCCGCCGCCACATCGACGTCCAGATTCTCGATCTTCGAAATGAAGGCAACGCGCGCACCCCCTTCCGGCGCCTTGATCTGGATGGTGCGCGCATCCACAGCCATGGCAATCCCTGCATCAGGCGAGATGTTGTGATCGATCGCCTCGGCGAGATGCATCGCCGTGGTGAAGTCGGCATTGTTCAATTCGAGATACACGTATTCGCCCTGACCGAGTGAGGTCGGCACGGATCGCTCCACGGTGGCGCCACCGGGAATGCGCCCCACGCTCAGGTGATTCACCTGCGCCTTGGAGCCGGCCGCAGCGGCACCCACCCCGCCCACCAGCAAGTTGCCCTGCGCCATGGCATACACCTGCCCGTCCGCGCCTTTCAGCGGCGTCATCAGCAGGGTACCGCCGCGCAGGCTTTTCGCATTGCCGAAAGACGACACCGTGATGTCGATGGTCTGTCCGGGGCGCGAAAAGGGCGGCAACGAAGCTGTCACCGTCACCGCTGCCACGTTCTTCAGCATCATGATGCTGCTGCTGCCCGGCGGCATGTTAACGCCCATCTGCAGCAGCATGTTGGTGATGCTCTGCACCGTGAACGGCGTCTGCATGGTCATGTCGCCGCTGCCGTCCAGCCCGACCACCAGACCATAGCCCATCAGCTGGTTCTCGCGCACGCCCAGCACGGTGGCAATATCCTTGATGCGCTCCGCCGCAGCACTCATCGAAACGAGCATCAGCAGGGCAAACAGAAACGATCTGATATTCATGATTTCACCTCGTCAGAACGGCAATATCGAGTAGAAGATGCGGTTGAACATGCTGAACACCGACGCCGTATCGATACTGTTCGCTCCCTTGTATTCGATATGCACATCCGCCACCTGGGTGGATTGCACGGTATTGCTGCCGCTGATGGTGATGGGGTTCACCACGCCGGAGAAGCGCACATATTCCTGGGACAGTTTGATGGCCACCTGTTTCTCCCCTGCGACGCGCAGATTGCCGTTGGGCAACACCTCGATCACCGTCACCGTGATCGCACCGGAAAAGGAATTGCTGCCGGAACTGTCGCTCGCGCTGCCCGACTTGACCCCGCTGCTGCCGGTCACACCGCCCGTCGCACCGGCCAGTGCGGGAGCGGTCATGGCCAGGCTGCCGGTATTGGTATCGTCGTGTCCGGACTTGCCGGAAGCCGCTGTCGCTTCGACGATGTTGATGATGAGTACGTCGCCGACGCGGTGCGGACGGTAATCCTCGAACATCGGATGGTCGTTCACCCCGGCCTGGAAGATCGCCCCCTTGTTGTCTGCCGCCGCAGGCGGCTCCACCGGACGTGCCGTCAGGGGGTCCTTGATGCTGGTCGAAGGCACACAGGCCGCCAGCGACGATGCCAGCGCCAGCAGGTTAATGATTCCAATGATCTTGCGCATGGGCCGCCTCACCTACATCTGTGTCAGTTTCTGCAACATCTGGTCCGAAACGGTGATCGCCTTGGAGTTCATTTCGTAGGCGCGCTGCGTCTGGATCATGTTGACCAGTTCTTCCACCACGTTCACGTTGGACGTTTCCACATACCCCTGGCTCACGGTACCCGTGCCGTTGGTGCCCGGCACGTTGGCCAGCGGGGGACCCGACGAACCCGTCTCCTGGTACAGGTTCTGCCCCATGCTTTCCAGGCCGGTCGGGTTGATGAACGTCGCCAGCTGGATGCTGCCGACCTGCACCGCCGTCGCCGTGCCCGGCTGCGTGACCGAGACCACGCCATCCTGGCCGATGGTGATCGAAGTCGCATTGGCCGGAATGGTGATCGACGGCTGCAACGGGAAGCCGTTGGAAGTGACGATCTGCCCCTGATTGTTGGTCTGGAAGGAACCGTCGCGGGTGTAGCCGGTGGTGCCGTCCGGCAGCAACACCTGGAAGAAGCCCGCCCCCTGGATCGCCACATCCAGCTGATTGCTGGTCTGTTGCAGGTTGCCTTGCGTCTGCAGCCGTTCGGCTGCGATGGGGCGCACGCCGGTACCGACCTGCATGCCGGACGGGATCTGGGTCAGCTGCGACGACTGTGCGCCCGGCTGGCGTATGTTCTGGTACAGCAGGTCCTCGAACACAGCGCGCGAGCGCTTGAAACCGTTGGTGCCGACGTTGGCCAGGTTGTTGGAGATGACATCCATCTGCGTCTGCTGCGCTTCCATGCCGGTCTTGGCGATCCACAGGGAACGAATCATGATTAGTATCCTTTTTAAAATTCAGCCGGTGACACTGAGCACACCGCTGGCCTGCTTGGCGTTGTCGTCCGCCGTTTGCAACATCTTCATCTGCATGTCGTACTGGCGAGCCAGCGAGATCATGTTCACCATCGACTCCACCATGTTGGTGTTGCTGCCCTCCAGGTTGCCCGACAAGATCGTCACCTGCGCATCGGCATCGGCAGGTTTGCCGTCCCTGGTGCGAAACAGGCCGTCCTCGCCGCGCACCAGCTGGCTCTCCGGCGGGTTGGTGAGCTTGATGCGCCCGACGATCACTTCCTGGGCGGCCATCGTGCCGCTGGGCACGGTCGAGATGGTGCCGTCCTTGGCGATGGTCACCTCGGTGTCGGGCGGAATGGTGATCGGGCCGCTATCGCCCATCACCGTCATGCCATTGCGGGCCTGCAGGATGCCGCCGGGCAGCACCTGCAGGCTGCCGTTGCGGGTATAGGCCTCGTTGCCGTTCTCGTCCTGCACTGCGATCCAGCCCTTGCCATCGATGGCGACATCGAGTTTGCGTCCGGTCGCCTGCATGACGCCTGGCGTGAAGTCGGTACCCGCGGTCGAATCGACCACGAAGGTGCGGGTCGGCAGCCCTTCCCCGACCAGCGGCACGCTGCGGAAAGTGTCGATGGTCGAGCGGAACCCCGGCGTATTGATGTTGGCCAGGTTCTGCGCCACCGATGCCTGCTGCTGCATGGTGTGCGAAGCCCCGGTCATCGCGGTGTAGATCAGCCTGTCCATATCGCTTCCCTCGCCCGTATCCGCTTAACGCAGGTTGACGATCGTCTGCATGATCTGGTCCTGCGTCTTGATCGTCTGCGCATTGGCCTGGTATGCGCGCTGGGCGGTGATCATGTTCACCAGTTCGGCAGTCAGGTCAACATTGGAATCTTCGGTGGCCGAGGTCTGCAGCACGCCGAGGCTGGACGAACCGGGGACACCCACCAGCGGAGCACCCGAAGTTGCGGTCTCCACCCACTGGTTGTTGCCCTGCGGCTGCAATCCCTGCGCATTGCTGAAGTTGGCCAGCACGACCTGGCCCAGCGGCTTGGTCTGCCCGTTTGAATAGCGTCCCGTCACGATGCCGTCGGAGCCGGTGCTGAACCCGGTCATGTGTCCCGAGGTGTAGCCGTCCTGCGTGAGCGAATTCACGCCGAAAGTGCTGCCGAACTGCGAAGTGCCGGCGAAATTGAAGCTCACCGTTTGCGCCGCCCCCCCGCCTGCCGGAGTGAATGATGCGGAAGTCACCGCTGCCACCGGTGCCGTCATGACGCCGCTGGTACTGAAGGTCATCGCGGTCAGGGGAGCGATCGGGGTGGGAACCGACGCGCCGTCCACCGTCAGATACGCGTTCCAGGCATTCGTTGCCGTCTTGACGAAATACAGCGAAGCGGTATGGGCGCCGCCCAGGCTGTCATACACCGTCGTCGACGTGGAGTTGTTGAAGGTCGCCGAATTGTTGGGGTCGAATGGCGCCACGGCCGGCACGGCCAGACGCGCGTCCAGGTTGAGCCCGGCCGTGACGTTCGCGGTCGGCTTGGGCAGCAGGTCGGCGGTGGATATCTGCAAATCTGCGGGGGCGGTCGCCACGATCGTGCCCGCAGCATTCGGCAGATACCCTGTGAGTTTGTAGCCCTGGCTGTCGACGATGAATCCGTTCTTGTCCATCTGGAACTGTCCGTTGCGCGAATAGGTGATCGATCCATTGTTGTCCATGCGGAAGAAACCGGCACCGCTGATGGCCATATCCAGCGAGTTGTTGGTGGTCGTGATATTGCCCTGGGTGAACTGCTGCGCCACCGTGGCCACCCTGACGCCGATACCCGCCTGACCGCCGCTGGAACCGGCCATCGAACTGGCATACACATCGGCGAATTGCGCCTGCGAACCCTTGAAGCCGACCGTGCTGGCGTTGGCGACGTTGTTGCCGATCACGTCCAGACTCTTGGATGCTGCATTCAGACCGCTCAGACCTTGTTCGAAACCCATGACAACCTCCTGTTAATATCGATCGCGTGCGCCTTGCGCAACGTTCATTACAAAACCTGCCGCACCGCGCTCAGCGCCACATCGCCGAGTGCCCCCATGCCCAGCGCCGGCCCGCTGGCAGTCAGCGACACGCTGTTCACCATGCCGTAAGACAGCGTCGTCGGGCTGCTCTTGCTGGTACCGACCATGGCCGTCGCGCTGAACCGATAGGTGCCGTCCGCCACGGTCGCGCCGGTATTATCCTTGCCATCCCACGCGAAGTTGACCACCCCGGCCGCGCTTTGCGAACCCAGTTGCAGGGTGCGCACGACATTGCCGCTGGCATCGGTGACGTTCACCGTGACACTGTCCGCCGGCTGGGTCAATTCCACCGCTGCGGTTCCCTGCGCGTTCGCCAGGCTGATCTGGCTGCCCGGCACCAGTGCGGCATGCCCGATCATCGAGGTTGCCTGCAGGGATTGCGACGTGGCCATGCTGGTGCTCAGCGCCTGCACCGTGGCATTCAACTGATTGATGCCGCTGACCGTGGAAAGCTGCGCCATCTGCGAAGTGACCTGCGAATTGTCCATCGGATTGAGCGGATCCTGGTTCTGCAGCTGGGTCACCAGCAGCGTCAGGAAGCGGTCCTGGGTCGCCGCCAGCTGGGAGCTGGCTGTCGAGGTGATCGATTGCGCAGCCGTGGATGAAGTACTGCTCTGCACTGAAGTGGTCATGGCTTTAGCCTCCTTTATTGTCCGATGGTGAGCGTTTTGATCAGCAGGTTCTTGGACGTGTTCATCACATCCACGTTGTTCTGGTAAGAGCGCGACGCCGAGATCATGTTGACCATCTCGTCGACCGGGTTCACGTTGGGCAGCGTCACATAGCCCTGGGCATTCGCCATCGGATGCTGCGGGTCGTAGACGACCTTCATCGGCGAACTGTCTTCCACCACCGCCGCGACCTGCACCCCCTCGCCAGCCTGCCCGGCAATCGGCGTGGTGCTGAATACCACCTGCTTGGCCCGGTACGCTTTGCCGTCCGGCCCCGTGGCGCTGTCGACGTTGGCGAGGTTGCTGGCGACCACATTGAGGCGCTGCGATTGCGCCGTCATGGCCGATCCGGCGATGTTGAATATATTGAATAGTGACATCGTATTCTCCTAGCTACCTTGCCGCCAAGTCGCCCAGCCTGCCGCAAACAACAGAAAGGGCCGACGGCAAAACCAATTTCTAGAACCCTTGCAGTGCGCTCAGCACTTCCTTCACGTCTTCGCTGATGAACTTGATGCTGGCCTCATAGCGCAAGGCGTTGTCGGCGAACTGCGCCTGCTCCACATCCATGTCCACCGTATTGCCGTCCGCGCTGGGCTGCAGCGGCTTGCGGAAAAGCACGGGGGCCCCCATCACGCTCTCGCCCGCCGCCCCCGCCAGATGCTGCGGCGAAGTGGCCGCCACCGGCAATTTTTCGCCGCTGCCCGAAAGCGCGCCTTGCAGCGCACTGGCAAAGTCGATGTCCTTGGCCTTGTAGTTCGGCGTATCGGCGTTGGCGATGTTGGACGCGATCAATTCCTGCCGCACGGCGCGCAAATTCAGCGCCGTCTGCTGAAACTGGAACATCTGATCTATCCTGCCAGCCATATTTCACTCCTGCTTCTGTACCGGCCTTCTCGACCGGCTCCGTTTTCCTGCGTATGCTTGCGCCCCCGATTCCCTGCGCCGTTTCCTTGCCGGCACCCGCGGTTGCTACTCTTTTCATGGCTTGCATACTAATCACGGCTTGCCCCCCCCTATCTGCCGATTAAGGGCAGAAACCCGTTTTATTTCCGGCTTTCAAAAAACCGGCCCGGCTCCACAATATCGCCATGAAATACCTGTGTTCAGCCTTGTGCATCCTGTTTGCCTGCGCTTCGCCCGCCTGGGCCATGGAGAAGCAGAGCCATGCTCTCATCCGCGAGGCCGCCCTGGCTTACGTACAGGCACAGACACGCAACCTTCCCGGCAAGGTCAGCATCCAGGTCGAGGACATCGATCCGCGTACCGCGCTGCCCGCCTGCGCCCCGATCGAGGCTTTCCAGCCCGGCAACTCGCCGTTGCTCGGCAAAACCAGCATCGGCGTACGCTGCAACGGGAACCCGGGCTGGTCGATCTTCGTACAGGCGACCATCCGCGTCAGCACCACACTGCTGGTCGCCAGCCACCCCTTGCCGCAAAACAAAGTATTGAATACAAACGATTTCACCCTGCGGGATGGCGAACTGGGGCAACCCGGCATGCTGACCGATCCGGCCCAGGCGGTCGGCAAGATGCCCAAGTTCGGCATCGCTGCGGGACAGGTCTTGCGGGAAGACATGCTGCGCGCGCCCTTTGTGGTGATCCAGGGCAAAACGACCGAAGTCCGGGTGAACAGCGCGGGCATCTCCGTCCGCACGTCCGGCGAAGCACTCAATAGCGCCGCGGAGGGGCAAGCCGTGCAGGTACGCATGTCTTCCGGCCAGGTTGTCAGCGGCCTGGCAACTGCGGCGGGCGACGTGGAAGTACGCCCCTGATATGCATATAATGCGTAACATTCAAGCAGCCACCCTAAAGTTTATCGATCAACTGCCGATGTAATGAACGTACGTGCCAGTGAGAAGGGGAATACCCAATGAAGATCGAAAAAACCAGCAAACCGTTGCCCACCCCGTCAGCCGGGGAGGTGAGTTCGCGCAATACGGCTGGGCAAACTGCGGACAGCAAAGCCAGCCCGGCGGGAAGTGCCGCCACCAGCGTGCATCTGGGCTCGACCACCGCGCAACTGCGCAGCATGGAGAGCAGCATCGCCAGCACACCGCTGGTGAACGTACAGAAAGTCGCCGAAATCAAGCAGGCCATCAGCGAAGGCCGTTTCAAGGTGAATTCGGGCGTCGTGGCCGACCGGCTGATCAATTCCGTACAGGACCTCATCACCGCGAGCAAACATTGACGTCCCAGCAAACTGCCACAAACACGACGGAACTGCTCCTGTCCAATCTGAACGACGAATGCGAAGCTTTGCGCGCATTCGTCGTTTTGCTTGAAGACGAGCAGCGCGCATTGCTCGGGCAGCACACCGAAAAACTCCTGCCCCTCTCCGAAGCCAAGATCCAGCTTGCCGACAAGCTCTCCGCTCTTGCCAGGGTGCGGCAGCAGCACCTGCAGGCTGGCGGTCTCGACATGGCGGAGTGGCTGAAACGGAATGCCGCGCAGGGACTGCCCACATGGCAGGAGACTCGCCGCCTGGCCGCACACCTGCAGCGCCTGAACCAGACCAACGGCGAACTGATCCAGATCAAGCTGCGTTACAACCAGCAGGCGCTCGGCGTGCTCTACGGCGCGGCCCAGAGCACGGCCGGCCTCTATGGGGCGGACGGGCAACCCAATCAGCCCAGCGCCAGCCGCGTCCTCGGCAGCGTCTAGGCTTTCATTTGGCCGGCTTACGGCTGCTCTGGTGCCGATGACTGCAGGGCGGACTCCGTTTCCGGCTCGGGCGTCAGCACGGTGATGGTCACGCGCCGGTTGCGGGCACGCCCTTCCGGCGTATCGTTCGACAGTACCGGCTGGTTGTCGGCCTCGCCGACCGCCCTCATGCGTTGCGCGCCGATCCCCTGCTCGATGAACAGCCGCACCACGCTGCTGGCGCGCGCCGATGACAGTTCCCAGTTGGAAGGGAACCGCGCGGTGCTGATGGGCAGATTGTCCGTATATCCCACCACTTCGATGGCGAACTCGTTGTCCGCCAGCACTTTCGCCGCATCTGCCAGCGTCTTGCGCGCGTCAGGCTGGATGTCCGCTTCCCCCTGGTTGAACAGCGCACTGGCATTGATTTCCAGTTCCACCCCGCGGCCGGTCTGGGAAACGTTCATCTGTCCGCTCTTCACAAATGCCGCCATGGACTGATTCAGGTTCTGCGCCAGGTTTTCCATGCGCTCGTTCTGCTTGCGCTGTTTTTCCGCCAGCCGCGCGTTGCGCCTGTCGACCAGCGATTTGAAATACATCTCATCCTCGCTCAGGCGGACTGCGCTGCCCTCCCCTGCCTTGCCGTTGGCACCGAATGCCTGGTTGACTGCCACGCTGAACACCTTGTATTTGCCCTCGTTTACCGAGGAGATGCCGTACATGACCACAAAGAAGGCGAACAGCAGGGTGATGAAGTCGGCGTAGGAGACCATCCAGCGCTCGTGATTGTCGTGCTCGGCACGTTTCGGGCGGCGTGCCATCAGCTGGCCTCCGGACTGTAGCCTTTCAGCTTGCTCTCGATGAAGCGCGGGTTCTCGGCATTGGCGATCATGCACAATCCGTCGATCAGCATATCGCGCATGTTCACCTGCTGCGCGATGAGTATTTTCAGTTTGCCGGCGATCGGCAGGAAGATCAGGTTGGCCGAGCCGACGCCGTAGATGGTGGCGATGAATGCCACGGCGATCCCCGCGCCCAGCCTGGCCGGATCGCCCAGGCTTTGCATCACATGCACCAGCCCCAGCACCGCGCCGATGATGCCGATGGTCGGGGAGTATCCCGCCGCGGACTCCCACACCCTCGCGGATTGCCAGCGCAGGGTCTCGTAGCTATGTACATCGATATCCAGTATCTCGCGGATCTTTTCCGCACTGTTGCCGTCCACCAGCAGCTGCAACCCCTTGGCGACAAAAGGATCGTCGACATGCCTGAGCTGGGATTCCAGCGCCAGGATGCCGTCCTTGCGTGCGATGCCGCCCCAGGCCGCGATCTGCGCAGCCAGCCGCTGCGTATCGACCACCGGCGTGACGAACACCCAGCTGCCCATCTTGATCCCGGTGACGAACACATTGAGCGGATGCTGCAGCATCACCGCGCCTATCGTGCCGCCGAACACGATCATGAAGGCCGCCAGTTGCAGCAGCACATTGATTGTGCCACCTTCGAGCAGCTGTCCGCCGACGATGCCGGTAAAACCAAGCAGCAGGCCGAACAGGCTGAGTTTGTCCATCAATATCCCTTCATCGAGGCACGCAAACGTGCCACCGCCTGGCTGTGCAACTGGCACACGCGCGATTCGGAAACGCCCATCACTTCGCCGATCTCGCGCAGGTTCATGTCCTGCTCATAGTGCATGCCCATCATCATCCGTTCGCGCTCCGGCAATCGCTCGATCGCCTGTACCAGCGCCTGGCGAAAACGCCCGTCCTGCAACAGCTCCAGCGGGTTGCTATCGCTGGAGAACTCGAACCGTTCGAAAAAATCCTCGTCTCCTTCGCCGTGGAAGTCCTCGTAATAGAGCAGTTGCGCCCCGCGCCCCTCCTGCAGCATCTCCTGGTATTCGGGCAGGGAAACGCCCAGTTCGCGGGCGATCTCGGTCTCGCTCGGCGCCTTGCCCAGCTTCTGCTGCAAACGGCTGACCGCCACCTCGATACGGCGCATGTCGCGGCGCAAGCTGCGCGGCAGCCAATCCGCACCGCGCAACTCGTCCAGCATGGCACCGCGGATGCGCTGGGCGGCATAGGTCTCGAACTGCGCGCCGCGCAATTCGTCGTAGCGGCCGGCTGCATCGAGCAACCCCATCATGCCTGCCTGGATGAGGTCATCCACTTCCACGCTGCCGGGAAGCTTGAGCATCATGTGATGCGCGATGCGCTTCACCAGGGGCGCATACTCCTTCAGGCATTCTTCCTTGTCGCTCAATCCGTTCGGCGTATACATGGCCTTCATCTTCAGGTTGCTGGCGATCCTCATGTCATCGTCGCCATTATGTTCTTGGCCGGGCGCGCTTGGCGCATCAGGCGCTGCATCACGCTGCCCAGCACGTCATGTCGTTCATCCGAGGCCTGCGGCACACGCAGCAGGCCCTGTGCGATCTCGCGCATGGCATAGGATGCCTGGGCCGCCGGAAACGCCTCGATTACCGGACGGCATAATTGTGTCGCACGTTTGAGCTTTTCATCAACCGGAATATGGCCCAGATACTCCAAACGCACCTGCAGGTGCCGGCTCGCCACCTGCGCCACGTTGTCGAACACCGCCAGCGCCTCGCGTTCGCTGCCGACCTTGTTGACCACGATATCGAACGCCTGCCTGCCATTATGCATCGCCATCTGCTTGAGCAGCGCATAACTTTCGGTGATCCCGCTGGCCGTGGCATTCAGCACCAGCAGCAGGGGCTCTTCGCCGGACAGGCTGGCGCACACGGAATGCCCGGCGCGCGCCGCATCCACCAGCACCACATCCATATCGCTGGCGGCCGCGCTCAACGACTGCAGCAGCCGTTCGCGTTGCGCCTCATCCAGTCTGGGCAGGCTCTGCATCGCGCGCGCCACCGGCAGCACGTGCACGCCTTGCGCACCGCGCAACATCACATCCTGCCAGGTCCTGTCGCCGCGCACCACGTTCAGCAGGTCGTAACGGGCCCTCAATGCCAGCGTGTTCGCCACATTGTCCTGCGACAGGTTCTCGTCCAGCACCAGCACATCCTTGCCGGAACTCGCCAGCACTGCGGCGAGGTTCACCACGATGCTGGTCGCCCCGAGGCCGTCGCGCGCGCCGACCACCGTCACCACCCGCGAAGTGGTGCGCGCCAGCAAGCGACGCAGTCCTGCCGCCTGATCGTTCGTGTCAGATCGCATATTGCCCTCCCATCGTCCGGGCGCTGCCCATCCCTGCCATGAACACGGGCAGCTCAGCCTCCTGCATGGCGAATGCCGTCCCCGCCTTGCCCGCATCCTTGAACACCCGGTGCAGCAGATATTCCAGGTTCACCTCGTGCAGGTCCTCGGGTACGCGCTGGCCGCTGGCGATGTAATGCATGGTCAGCTTGTGGCGCACCACCACATCCAGCACCGTGCCCAGCGTTACCGCCTCGTCCAGCTTGGTCGGGATGCAACCGATCACGCCGGTGCCGCCGTACATCTTCACCACATCGTCCAGCGTGCCGCCGGAGCTGGTGGCATTCAGCAGCAGCAGGCGCTGCACGCCCACCGCATCGAACATCCGGGCCTGGTCGGCCACACGGCTGTCGCGCTGCCCCACCCCCATGGTGTCGATCAGCACCAGATGCTTGTGCTTCAGGCCGGACAGGGTCAGCTTGAGATCCTCGGTGTCGCGCACCGCATGCACCGATACGCCGAGGATCTTGCCGTAGATCTTCAGTTGCTCGTGCGCGCCGATGCGATAGCTGTCGGTGGTGACCAGCGCCACCTTGTCGGCGCCATAACGCACCACGGCGCGCGCCGCCAGTTTGGCGGTGGTAGTGGTTTTGCCCACGCCGGTCGGACCGACCAGCGCATACACGCCGCCGCGCGCCACCACATCCTCCTGCACGGTGGCCACGCGCAGATTGTGTCCAAGAATGCTGCGCAGCCAGTCAAGGCCGCCGCCGGCAGGCATCTTGTCCAGCAACTGGCGCGACAGCATCGGGCTGAAACCGACGTTGAGCATGTCGCGCAGCAAGCCGCCGCGGGCCGGATCGCGCTGCTGCATGTCCGACCAGGAAAGGCGGGCCATCTGCTCCTGCATCATGTTGCGCATGGTCTTGATCTCGGACAGCAGTGTCTGCTGTTCCATGCCTGCCTCCCTGCTTTCGTGCCTCGCCTCCTGCTTGCGCATCTCGTTCGCTTCCAGCACCTTCGCGCCCAGCATCGCCGCCTGGTTGGCGCCTTGCGGGCTCAGCTTGCCGGCGGCGGCCTGCCTGGTTGCACCTTCGCCGCCCTTGACTGGCTGGCCGGTTCTTCCCCGCATCTCCGCGGCACCGTCGTTCAGGCGCGTCTCGCTCAGATGCGCGAGTTCGGAACCGGCCATCGCCACGATCTCCACGCCCTCCGGCACCTTGCGGTTGGACAGGATCACGGCATCCTCGCCGAGCTCGATACGCACCAGTTTCAGCGCATCGCGCGAACTGGCTGCAATGAATTTTCTAGCGTTCATGCCCTACCTCCCACCATCGATGTAAACCGTACCGTCTTGAATCCCGGCACTTCCTCCTGCGAAATGACCCTGAGCTGCGGCAGCGAACGTTTCAGGAAGCGCGCCAGCAGGTCGCGGATATGCCCCGGCACCAGCAGCACCGTGGGCAGGCCCATCTGCTCCTGTGTCTGTGCCGCGCTGCGTGCCTCGCGCAGCAGGGTGCTGGCCAGGCTGGGCTCGATCGCCGAGCCGCCTGCCTGCAGTGCCTGCGCCAGTACGTATTCGAGCTCCTTGTCCATGCCGATGACCTGCAGCTCCTGCGCCGAGGGATAGAACTGCTGCACGATGGCGGGGCCGAGCGCCACGCGCACCAGTCCGGTCAGCACGGCGGTATCCTGGGTCTGCGGCGCATGCTCGGCCAGCGTCTCCAGGATGGTGCGCATGTCGCGGATATGCATGCCTTCGTCCAGCAGGTTCTGCATCACCTTCTGCACGCTCGCCAGCGGCAGCAGCTTGGGCACGAGGTCTTCGGTCAGCTTGGGGGCAAGCTTGCCGAGATGGTCCAGCAGCTGCTGCAGTTCCTGGCGTCCCAGCAGTTCGGCCGCATGGGTATGGATCAGATGGCTCATGTGCGTGGCCACCACGGTGCCGGCATCGACGACGGTGTAGCCCATGGCTTGCGCCTGTTCGCGCACGGATCCTTCCACCCAGACGGCGGGCAATCCGAACGCCGGATCCTTGGTCGGCGCACCGGGCAAAGTGCCGCTCACCTGGCCGGGATTGATCGCGAGGAACATATTGGGATAGGCCTCGCCGCTGCCGATCTCCGCCCCCTTCAGCGTAATGCGGTAGCCGTTCGGGCGCAGGTCGAGATTGTCGCGGATGTGTACGGCCGGCGGCAGGAACCCCATGTCTTGGGTAAATTTCTTGCGGATGCCCTTGATGCGCCGCAGCAGATCGCCGTCCTGCGCCTTGTCCACCAGCGAGATCAGGCGATAACCGACCTCCAGCCCCAGCACGTCCACCTGTGCCACGTCTTCCCAGCTGGCTTCGGGCGCTTCGGTGCTTTGCGCGAGTACCGGGTTCGCCACCTCGGCGGCCTTTGCTTCCGCTTCCTTGCTGCGCTGCAGCAGAAAGAAGGCGAACCAGCCCAGCGCACCCGCCAGCAGCAGGAATGCGAAGTGCGGCATGCCGGGAATCATGCCCAGCATGCCGATGATGGCGGCCGTCAGCACCAGTACTTGCGGACTGGCGATCAGTTGTTTGGTCAGTTGCTGGCCGATGTTGTCCTCGCTGGAGACACGGCTCACCACCATGCCGGCAGCGGTGGAGATCACCAGCGCGGGGATCTGGGCGACCAGGCCGTCGCCGATGGTCAGCAGGGTGTAATTCTTGGCGGCGGCCGCGATGTCCAGGTCGTGCTGCACCACGCCGATGACCAGCCCGCCCACCACGTTGACGAGCATGATGATGATGCCCGCCACGGCATCGCCGCGCACGAACTTGGATGCACCGTCCATTGCGCCGTAGAAGTCAGCTTCCTGCGCGATCTCGGCACGACGCTTGCGCGCCACGTCCTCACCGATCAGGCCGGCATTCAGGTCGGCATCGATGGCCATCTGCTTGCCGGGCATGGCATCCAGGGTGAAGCGCGCGCCCACCTCGGCAATACGTCCGGCGCCCTTGGTGATGACCACGAAGTTGATGACCACCAGGATGACGAACACCACGATACCCACTGCGTAGTTGCCGCCGACCAGGAAGTGGCCGAACGATTCGATCACCTTGCCGGCCGCATCCGGGCCGGTGTGGCCCTGCAGCAGCACCACGCGGGTGGATGCGACGTTGAGCGACAGGCGCAGCAGCGTCGAGATCAGCAGTACGGTGGGGAACACGGCAAAATCGAGCGGCTTGGTGGTGTTCATGGCCACCAGCAGCACCATGATGGCCATGGCGATATTGAAGGTGAACAGGATATCGAGCAGGAACGGCGGCAGCGGCAGCACCATCATCGACAGGATCATCACGATCAGGACCGGGCCGGCCAGGCCGCGCACCCCGCCGCGCAACATCGCGGCTTTCAACGTTTCCAGAATATCCATACGCACCTCTTGCACTCATTCTTGCGGCCTGTCGGGACCGCTTCTCTTGTGCGTATTATCTGAAACGCGCGTCGAATCGATGACGTGAATAGAGGGGGATTTCGACGGCAATTCCGGCCTGTCGGAAAACGGCCTACAGCGTGGCGCTGGCTGGATCGAGTTCCCTGGGCACCGGCAATTCGCGCGGTTCCTGCGGATAGGCGCCGCCGACCTGCTTGTAGCGGCGCAACTGGTAAACATAGGCCAGCACTTCGGCGACCGCGGTATAGAGCGCCTCGGGGATGGCCTGACCCAGATCGCAGTGCCTGTGCAACGCACGCGCCAGGGGCGGCGCCTCGAGTATCGGCACGTTGTTCTCCCTGGCGATCTCTTTGATCTTCGCCGCCATCAGATGCGAGCCTTTGGCCACCACCACCGGCGCACGCATCCTGTTGTCGCTGTATTTCAGCGCCACCGAGTAATGCGTCGGGTTGGTCACCACCACATCCGCCTTCGGAATCTCCGCCATCATGCGGCGTCGCGCCATCTCGCGCTGCATGCTGCGGATGCGCGCCTTGACCTGCGGATCGCCCTCGGTCTCCTTGGCCTCCTGGCGCACCTCTTCCTTGGTCATCTTCATTTTCTTGTTGTGTTCCCACAACTGGAACGGCACATCCACCGCCACGATCAGCAGCATGCCGCCCATGATGGCAGCAAAGCAGCTCCATATCAGGCTGCCAAGATGCGGAATGGCCAAGGCAAGCGGCTCGCTCACCAGCAGCAGCACCGCATCCCTGTTGTGCCAGATCACCCACGCACCGACGAGGCCCACCACCAGCGACTTGGCGATCGCCTTCGCCAGTTCCATCAGGCTGTTGGTGGAAAACATGCGGCCGATCCCGGTCAGCGGATTGAGCTTGCCCAGATTGGGCTGCAGGGGCTTGAGCGAGAACAGCCAGCCGTTCAGCAACAGCGGCGAGAACACGGCAACCAGCAACAGCAGGCCGAGCAGCGGCAAAAAGGCGAGCAGCGTCGCCATGCTCAACTCGTGCAGGCGCGGCACCAGCAATTCGCTATGGAAGGCGAGACCGGTATCCAGCGTCAGTCCTGCCTTGATCAGCGCGATCAGATGCTGCGACAGCGTTGATCCCATCAGCCAGATGCCCGCACCGCCCGCCATCAGTACGGCGAACGTGGACAGCTCGCGCGAACGCGCGACCTGCCCTTCTTCACGCGCCTGGTCCAGGCGTCGTTGCGAGGGCGATTCCGTTTTTTCCAGGTCACTGTCTTCTTCGGCCATGGCAAGATCCTTTGCTCATGGCGATTATCGCGATCCCGGGGAAAGTCAAACCGCTGAACAGCGGGTGAAATATGGCTCTATCTGGCGAGTGCGAGATGCGCCAGCACGCGTTCGGCCATCCTGGGCAAAGGCACGACCTCGTCCACCGCACCGAGCGCAATTGCTTCGCGCGGCATGCCGAACACCACGCAGGTCGCTTCATCCTGAGCGAAGTTGTAGGCGCCCGCCTGCTTCATCTTCAGCATCGCCGCCGCTCCATCCTTGCCCATGCCGGTGAGCATCACGCCGATGGCATGCGCGCCGAGATGTCTGGCTGCCGCCAGGAAAAGCACCTCGACCGAAGGGCGATGGCGGTTCACGGGCGGGTCGCGGCTGAGCACGGTACGGTATTTCCCGCCCACCTGCTCCAGCAGCAGGTGCGAATGGCCGGGGGCCAGGTAGACGTGTCCCGCCACGATCTCTTCATGATGTTGAGCTTCCCGCACCTGCATCGCGCACAGGTGATCCAGGCGTTCGGCAAAAGACCTGGTGAACAATTCCGGCATGTGCTGGGCAATGAGAATGGCCGGCGCGTGTTCTGGCATGCCGGACAGGAATACCTTGAGCGCCTCGGTGCCGCCGGTGGACGAGCCGACCACGATGACCTTGCCGGACATCATCCGCTCCTGGCCTGGTCTGCCAGTTCGTAAACGGTGTGCCCGCGCAACTTGAACCAGGCGGCGGCATGGTAGAAATTCTCGGAATGGCCGGCGAACAGCAAGCCATCGTCGCGCAACAGCGGCGCGAACTTCTTCAGGATGGAAAGCTGTGTCGCCTTGTCGAAATAGATCATCACATTGCGGCAGAAGATCGCGTCCAGCGGCGGATGGACCGGCCACACCGCATCCAGCAGGTTGATGCGGCGGAAGTCGATCATCTTCTGCAGTTCGGGCCGCACCTGCATGTCGCCGGCATGTTCGCCGTTGCCGCGCACGAAGAAACGCTCGATCCGCTGCGCGGACAGCCGGCTCACGGCGTCGGCCTTGTAACGTCCCTCGCGCGCCGTTTGCAGCACCCTGGTATCCAGGTCGGAAGCGATGATGTGCACCGGGCGCTCGTATCCACCCAGCGTCTCCACCACCGTCATCGCCATCGAGTAGGCTTCTTCGCCGGTGGAGCAGGCTGAACACCACAGCACCAGCGGGCGCCCGGCGTCCTGCTTGCGCAGGTGCTCGGCCAGCAGCGGGAAGTGATGGGGTTCGCGGAAGAACGAGGTGAGGTTGGTCGTGAGCGAATTGGTGAATGCCTCCCACTCCGCACCGTCGCCGCGCTGCAGGCGATCGAGGTACTCGGCGAAACTCGCGATGCCGGTGGCGCGCAAGCGCCGCGCCAGACGGCTATACACCAGCTCCTGCTTGTTCTCGCCCAGCGAAATGCCGGCGCGCTCGTGGATCAGCTTGCGGATGCGCTGGAAATCGTGATCGGTGAACTGGAACTCGCGTGGATGTGCGCTGCTCATGCCGCCATTCTAGCGTGCGGAATGGCACAGCAGATCGCTATCTCTCTCCCCCGCCACGGCAATACGTTCCAGACCGCCCAGCACCTCCATGCTGTCCGCCTCCATCCTGGTCACCAGCTCCATGCCGCGCAAGGCCTCGCCGGCACGGAACGCGGCCACGGCATCCTTGCCGTGCTGGTGGAAGGCCTGGTGCGGGTCCGCCACGGCGGCATAGCCGTCCAGCCTGGAATAGCAGTCCTTGCCTTCGCCCTCGAAATACCATTTGCCCAGCCGGCAGGCGGTATGCGAAGCGAAGCTGTCCGCCACATTGTCCGATATCCCCATGAACACCTTGTAGATCTCGAACTTGTACAGGATATGGTCGATCTTGGCGACCTCGATGAAACTGCGCAATGCCGCCGCCGAGATGGCGCCCTCCATCGTTTGCGACAGATCGAGCAGCTGTTTCATGTTCTCCATCACATGGGTGACTTCGCTGCTGAACATCTGCGATTTTCCGGCCCATTCGTGCATCTGGGTCTGCGTGCGTTCGGTTTCGCCCTGGATAGCCACGACGATGGTGGAGATTTCGCTGGTGGCCTTGGCAGTGCGCTCCGCCAGTTTGCGCACTTCATCGGCCACCACGGCAAAGCCGCGCCCCTGCTCGCCGGCCCGCGCCGCCTCGATCGCGGCATTCAGCGCCAGCAGGTTGGTCTGGTCGGCGATCTCCTTGATCAGTTGCACGATGCTGCCGATCTGCGCAGCTCGCTCGGTCAGGTTCTTCACATTCTGCGAAGTCCGCATGGTATCGCCGGAAAGCGATTCCAGACTGCCGGCAATTTTCATTACCGCTTCGCGGTTGCTGGCGGAGACCCGGGCCGCATCGATCGCATTCTTCTTTTCATCGCGCAGCGAACCGGCCGCCTCGGCCTGGGATTGCTGCAGTTCGACGAACGACACGCCGAAGTTCTGCATGTTGCCGAATATCTCGTGCGCCACATCGCACTCGGTTCGCGCCGCTGCCGCTGCGGCCCGGGCGGCATCCCGCTCGCTCTCCATGCGCGCCAGTTCGCCACGCAGCGCAGCGATGTCGCTCTCGGCCTCCGCCAATCTGCCGCGCAATGCCAGATTGGCCTGCCTCGTTTCCGCCCCGAACATGCTCTTCTCCCGATCTGTCGATGACGCTCATCGTCGTCACCCTGGTTTTTGTAAGGCTATGAACGCCTCAGTGCCCGCCACGTACATCGCTGAGCAATTCCTTGATATCGAGGATCAGCACGATGTCGCCTTCGCTGGACATGGTAACGCCCGCCACGCCCTTGGGACGGAAGGTATCCAGCGACTTGATCACCACATCTTCATGTCCGACGAAACCGTCGGCAGTCAAGATGAAGCTGTTGCTGCCGAACTGCATCAGCACGCCGACTACCGACTTGTCGCTGCTGCCCCAGCCGATCAATTGCGACAGCGGCAGCACCGGCAGCACTTCGCCACGCACCACCATGGTCGCCTTGCCCGAGACCTGCTGCAGCCCTTCCTGCGTCACCGGCAGAATCTCGCGCACCATGGACAGCGGCACCGCAAACGACTGGTCGGCCAGGCGCAGCACCAGCACCGGCAGGATCGCCAGGGTCAGCGGCAGGGAAATGGAGATGGTCGTGCCCTTGCCCTCCTCGGACTGGATGCTGACCGTGCCGTTGAGCTTCTGGATGTTGGTCTTCACCACATCCATGCCGACGCCGCGCCCGGAAACGCTGGATATCTGGTCCTTGGTCGAGAACCCGGGCAGGAAGATCAGCTCCAGGCAGCGCGCCTCGTCCAGCGTGTTCGCTATTTCGGCCGTGATGAGGCCTTTCTCGATGGCCTTGTTGCGTATCACCTCGGGACGCATGCCCTTGCCGTCGTCGACGATGGTGATCAGGATATGGTCGCCTTCCTGGCGCGCCGACAGTTCGACCACGCTCTTTTCAGGCTTGCCGGCGGCGATCCGTTCCTCCACGGTCTCCACGCCGTGATCCACCGCGTTGCGCACCAAGTGCACCAGCGGATCGTTCAGATCCTCGATCATGGTCTTGTCCATCTCGGTCTCTTCGCCGTTCAACACCAGCTCGACGTCCTTGCCGAGCGAACGGGCCAGGTCGCGCGCCAGGCGCGGGTATTTCTTGAACAGGCGTCCGATCGGCTGCATACGCGTCTTCATCACGGCGTTCTGCAGGCTGACCACCAGCATATCCAGCTGGCTGACCGACTGATCCAGTTCGCGCAAGGTATCGGGATCGCTGTGCCCCTGCAGGATGTCGGAACGCAGGTGGGTCAGGCGGTTCTTGGTCAGGCCGATCTCGCCCGACAGGTTGAGCACCTGGTCGAGGCGGTCGGTATCGACGCGGATGGTCGTCTCTTTCGCCTCGGCAGCAGGAACATCGCCGGCGCGGCGGCCGACGGTCGTCCCCGGCACATCGGTGGAGCGCCGGCCGAACGCCTTCCTGGTGGACTCTTCTTCGTTGATCGCCGCCGCGATCTGCTTCTCGTCGCGCACCGCCCCGACATCCTTGACGATGTCCGCTCCTCCGGTGAGCGCGTTGTACAACGCATCCCAATCCACGTTCTCGGCCCCTGCCGGCGCTGCGGCAGGGGCAGATGCAGCGGCCGGCGCAGACACCGCCGCCGCGGAGCTGACCACTGCCGGCTTCGGTGCAGCCTTGGCAATGGCAGCGACCGCTTTCCCGCTCAGCGCATTCTTCAGCGCCTCGATCACCTCCGTCGGGGCAGCCGCGGGCTGCATGCTTTGCTGCAAATCGCCGAACATCTTGCGCACCTCGGCCGTGGCGGCAAAGATCACGTCCATCAGCTCGGCACTCAGCGTCAATTCGCGGTTGCGCAGTTTGTCGAACAGGTTCTCGGTGAGATGGCAGAGCGTCACCAGTTCCGCCGCATTGAGGAAGCCGGCTCCGCCCTTGATGGTATGGAAACCGCGGAACACCTCATTCAGCAGCGCGCTGTCGCCCGGATTCTTTTCCAGCTCCATCAGTTTGCTGTCCACATCGGACAGCATGTCGCCGGCCTCCATCAGGAAGTCCTGCAGCAACTCTTCCATTCCCACGAAATCGTTCATGTTCGTCTCCCAAATCCATGCTGAGTACTGGGTATCGGGTACTGAGTGTCGTTACTCAGCACTCACGCCCCGGCGGTGTCTAGAACCCCAGGCTTTCCAGCAGGTAGCCATTCCGACACGGCACGGCGTAGCCGTCCGGTGCGGGAGGAGTGGCCGATCTGCTGTCACCAAACTTCATATTTAGAACCCCAAACTTTCCAGCAGATCGTCTACCTGATCCTGGCTGGTCACCACGTCCGTGCGGCCCTGCGCATTGACCACCGGGCCGTTCAGCAAGCCGGTGTTCAGATCCGCCCTCACCGAAGCGGGCGCATTCTCCAGCAGCAACGCCAGCAACTGCTGTTCCATGCTCTGCGTCAGTTCGATGATCTTCTTGATGACCTGGCCGGTCAGGTCCTGGAAGTCCTGTGCCATCATGATCTCGGTCAGCTGCGCATTGGTGGCCCTGGTCTGTCTGGGCGTTTCGTGCAGGTAAGCGTGGGTCTGGGTGACCAGATCCTTGAACTGCTGCACATCGAGTTTCTTCTCGAACAGCAGGTCCCATTGCTTGGCCAGGTGCTGGGCCTGGCTGCCCACCTTCTCGACCACGGGCTGCGCCTCGTCGATGGCGTTCAGCACCCGCTCGGCCGCCTGCTGCGTGAGCGTCGCCACATAGTTCAACCGGTCCCGCGCGTCGGGGATGGTCGACGCCGCCTTCTCGATCTCCTTGTTCAGGCCCAGCTCGCGCAGCGTATCGTGCAGGGCGCGCGCCATGTGGCCGATCTGGTTGATGACCTTGGCGGGATCGCCATCGCCTGCCAGCGTGGGCGCATTGGCCGCCGTCACCGCGGCCGGCTTGCCTTCGTTCGCATTCGCCGCAATGATGCTGTCGAACAGTGCTTCGAGGTCGTCTGAATCCTGGGTTGCAGTATTGGTCGCCATGGCCTGCCTCACTTATTGAGTTGCGGGAATGCCGCAAATATCTTCTTCAGCTTCTCGTCCAGGGTCGCCGCAGTGAACGGTTTCACCACATAGCCGGAAGCGCCTGCTTTTGCCGCTTCGATGATGTTTTCCTTCTTCGCCTCCGCCGTCACCATCAATACCGGCAGGTGCTTGAGACTGTCGTCGGCGCGGATCGCGCGCAGCAGGTCGATGCCGGTCATGTTCGGCATGTTCCAGTCCGACACGACGAAATCGAAAGGCTCGCTGCGCAGCTTGTTCAGGGCATCCACGCCGTCCTCGGCTTCCTGCACATTGGAAAAGCCAAGCTCTTTAAGAAGATTCCGCACGATGCGCCGCATCGTGGAAAAATCGTCCACCACCAGAAATTTCGTATCTTCTATGCCCATCACTTTCTCCTAAACACAGCTGTCAGTTTTCCTATCGTCCATCGGCAGCATCGCCGACGATGTAAACCGGCAACTATCGGCCATCCGGCACCCTCACGTCAACAACGGACGCAGCGTCGACGACAACACGATCGAATCGAATTTCGACACGTAATAATCCACCCCGACGCGCTTGCCCATGGCGCGGTTCGCATCCGACGACAGCGACGAATGCATCACCACCGGGATGTCGTCGAAACGCTGGTCGCCCTTGATATGCTGGGTCAGCACATAGCCATCCATCTCCGGCATCTCGGCATCGGTGAGGATGACCTGAATCTGATCGTGCAGGTTGATCCCCGCGCTCTGCGCCGCATCCGCCATCGCCTTCAGCCGGTCCCAGGCCTCGCGTCCGTTGTTGGACTGGATGTGCTTGACCCCCATCTTGTCGAGCACCTCGACGATCTTGCGCCGCGCCACCAGGGAATCGTCGGTGAAGAAGACGCACAATTCGTGTTCCGATTCGATCCGCTCGACATTGCCGACCACCGCCTCGCCGAACGCATCAGCCAGAATCTGCTCGACATCGAGGATGGACACCAGCGTGCCGTCCTCCAGTTCGGTGATGGCATTGATCAGCGCCCCCTTGTCCGACAACATGCCTTCGGTGGGATGGACCTTGTCCCAATCGACGCGGATGATGCGATCGACCCCCTCGACGAGGAAACCCAGGATGTGGCGGTTGAACTCGGCCACCAGCATGGTCTCGTGCTTCTTCTCGGGCTTCATGCCCAGGAAATTGGCCAGATTCAGCACCGGCATGACATGGCCGCGCAGGCTGACGATGCCGTCCACGCCGCCCGGCATGTTGGGGGTGCGCGTAACCTTGCCGATCTGGCATACCTCCTTGACCTTGAACACGTTGATGCCGAACTTCTCGTTGCTGCCCAGATTGAACAGCAGGATCTCCATCTTGTTGGTGCCGGCCAGATTGGTGCGCGCATCGATCTGGTCCATCAGACCGTCGTGCCCGCCACTCACCATGTCTTCAGCATAAGTCATCTTCCCCTCCTCCCTAGGCCAGCAACCGGGTCAACGTCTGGGCCAGTTTCTGCGGCTCGAATTTCGATACATATTCGTCCACGCCCACCGCCTTGCCCAGCTGCTGGTTGGACGAGCTGGACAGGGACGAATGCATCAGCACCGGGATGCCGGAAAAACGCTTGTCCGACTTGATCTTGCGGGTCAGCATGTATCCGTCCATCTCCGGCATCTCCACGTCGGTCAGTATCACCTGCACCATGTCCTTCATCGAAGTATGCGAGGCATCGGCATAGTCGGCCATCTTGGACAATTCCTGCCATGCCTGCCGCCCGTTGATGGCGGCGATGGCCTTGACCCCCATCGCATCCAGGGTGCGCTGGATCTGGTGCCGCGCCACTGAAGAGTCGTCGGCATAGAACACCGTGCGATCCTTGCCCAGCGGCTTCACGCTCTTGAAGATCATCTCGTCGGAATCGAAGCGTCCGGTCTCGGACAGCACCTTCTCCACGTCCATCATCATGACCAGCCGCCCGTCCTTCAGCTCGGTGATCGCCGTCACCAGGCCACCCATCTGCGCCACCAGCATCGCAGGCGGCACGCGCATGGCAGACCAGTCCAGGCGCAGGATGTTGTCCACCGCCTTGACCAGGAAACCCTGGGTATGGCCGTTGTATTCGGTGACGATCATGATGTCGGCCTTGTCCTCGGTCTCGATGCCGGCATATTTGGCCAGATCGATCACCGGCACCAGGGCGCCGCGCAGGCTCACCATGCCTTCCACCGACTCCGGCATGTCGGGCGCACGGGTGATGGCCGGGATGCGCATCACCTCGCGCACCTTGAACACGTTGATGCCGTAGGTCTCCTCGCGCCCGGTGCGCTTGTCCAACCCCAGGGTGAACATCAGGATCTCCAGCTTGTTGGTGCCCGCCAGCTTGGTGCGGGCATCGATGTTCTTCAACAGATCAGACATATATATCTCCTTCGGATGGCGGGGATATCGTCCCACCCCGCCTCCTGATTCTCAATTGCCTACCCGCGCATTCGGTCCGCGGATAGCCGGCCTTGCCCACTTCATCGGCAGATTTCGCCGATTCTTCAGTGCCGGACCGGATATCCTGCGCGAACCGGCTTTCCTTGTCCACCCTACTGCTGACTTTTCCCGCGTGCCGGGCCGCATTCACGCCCATCGCCGCAGCCGGGCACAGCACGATCCTACGCCTTGAACCGCGCAACGGCGGCCTGCAGTTCTTTTGCCAGACTTTCCAGCCGCACGATATCCTGAGTGTTGGAATCGACGGCCGCATGGTTCTCTTCCGACATCTGCGCAATCCTCTCCACGTTGCGCGCGATCTCGGTGCTGGCCAGGCTCTGTTCGCTCACCGAAGCGGCAATGTCGCTGACGCCATCCCTGGACTGCTTGACCGCATCGCCTGTCCCGGCCAGCACTTCGGCAACCCGCTCGACCTGCTCCTGGGTGGTATGCAAGGAGCGCAATCCCGCCTGCACCGTCGTTTCGACGTGCGTGGATTTCTGGTTCAGCGAATTGGTGACCAGGTCGATCTCGCTGGCCGACTGCGCCGATTTCTCCGCCAGCTTGCGCACCTCGTCCGCCACCACGGCGAAACCGCGTCCCTGCTCGCCGGCGCGCGCCGCCTCGATGGCGGCATTCAGCGCCAGCAGGTTGGTCTGGTCCGCAATATCCTTCACCTGCTGCGTCATGCTGGCGATGGCGCGCGTGCTCTCGACGAACTCCTTGACCGAGCTGGCGATCTGGTTGACGGCATCCTGCACATTGTCGATCTCCGCCATCATCACGGTGACGCTCTGGTTGCCCTGCGTGGCCTGCTCCAGGCTGCGCTCGGCGATCTTGCGCACCTCCTCGGTGTTCGACGCCACCGAGGTGATGCTGACCGTGATCTCCTCGATCGCTGCGGCTGTCGATGCGGCCGCCTCGCTCTGCACTTGCGACCCCTGGGTGATCTGGGTGGAAGAAGCGGCAAGCTGGGTTGCGGTCGACATGACGGTATCGGCGCTGTTGTGCACCTGGCGGATGGTCTGGCGGAAGCTGTCCATCAGCGCATTGAACGACCTCGCGGCCTGTGCCAGTTCGTCATTGCCGCGAACGGTGACGGTCCGCGTCAGATCGCCATCGGCTGCAATGCGCGTCATCGCATTGCTCATCTCGCCGGTGGAACGCACGATGCTGGAGATGATGGAATATCCCAGCCCCACGCCGACGGCAAGCGACAGCAGCATGCCGAACAGCATCAGCATTTCCATCCGGTGCGCGGCGGCCATTGCCTCTTCCAGAGCCTGCCTCGACATATCGTCCTCGAATTGGGCCATGTCACGTCCGCGCTCGACCGCGGTTGCCACCAGCGGATTGATCTTGAGCAACACCAGGCGTTCCGCGTCGTACCAGCGCTCGTTCCTGATCGCCTCCATCGCCGGATCGAGCCCCTCCTCCAGGAAGGCGTGGCGAGCTGCAGAGAATTCCTTCAGCTTCGTCCGGCCTTCTTCGGTAATGGTGTTTTTCTCCATTTCCTCGACGTACTGATTCAGCTTGACCCTGTTCGCGGCGATCTGGTCCAGGTGCTTGCCGATCGGGTGGTCGTGCAGCTTGCTGGCCGAATTGGAGGGATCGTGCATCAATCCCAGCAGCACCTCTGTGCGCTGGTCTGCCAGCGTAAACATGATGCGGTTCGCCAGCCGGATCAGCAGGATGTGCCGCTTGGCGATATCCTGTGTCGCATTCTGCAGCTGGGTAATGGCGTAGTAACTGACCGCCTGATTGAACACGATGACCGCCATGATGGCACCCACCAACAGGATCAGCCTCGCCTTGATTGTCATGTTGCCCAGCATTTTCTTCTCCTTGCTATCCAGTTTCAGTCTCTTAAACCTTGAAGCGCGACACCGCACTGCTCAGCTCGGCACCCATGCGCTCCAGCTCTGCGATGTCGTGGGCCGTCTGCTCGATGGCTCCGTGGTTCTTCTCGGCCATGCTGGCGATCTGCTCGATATTGCGCGTGATCTCGTTGCTGGCCGTCCCCTGCTCGCCCACCGCCACGGCGATCTCGCCCACGCCGACATTCGATTCCCTGACTGCCGCACCGGCCTCGTTCAGCACGGCCGCCATCGACTCGACGTGCTTGTGCGTGATTTGCAACGACTGCACGCCGGACGCAATGGCCTGTTCAACGCGTGCGGATTTCTCGTCCAGTCTGCTGGTCACCTTGTCGATCTCGCTGGCCGACTGCGCCGATTTTTCCGCCAGCTTGCGCACCTCGTCCGCCACCACGGCGAAACCGCGCCCCTGTTCGCCGGCGCGCGCCGCCTCGATGGCGGCATTCAGCGCCAGCAGGTTGGTCTGGTCGGCAATGTCCTTCACCTGCTGCGTCATGCTGGCGATGGTGCGTGCGCTTTCCACGAACTCGCCGGCTGCGGATGCGATCTGTTGCACGGCGCTCTCTATGCTCTGTATCTCGCGCACCATCTCCTCCACGCTGCGGTTGCCGCGTTCGGTCTGCTGCAGGCTTTTCTCGGATAGCCCGCGTACCGCCCTGGTGTTTTCCGCAACCGTGTTGATGCTGACGGTGACCGCCCCTACTGCCGTCGCCGCGGACGAAACCGCCTTGCTCTGTTCGAGCGAGCTGTTCTCGACTTCGGACGAGGTGGCGGCGATATGGCTGGTGGTCCCGTTGATCCTGCCGACGCCGTCCAGCACCTGGCGGATGATGACGGTGAAGCTGTCGATCAAGGCATTGAATGCCGCTGCCGTCTGGCCGACCTCATCCTTGCTGTGCACCGAAACCCTGCGCGACAGATCGCCATCCGCCTGCATCGCCAGCATCACCTGCTGCAATTCGCGGGTCGGACGCGTCACCTGGTTGATCAGCCAGCCGATGACGAAGAACAGCATCATCTGCACCACGATCTGCCCCACCCACAATCCGGCGCTGGCCTTGTTCATCGCCGCATATTCGCCGGTCATGTCCAGGCTGACAGTCACCGCACCCACCACCGTGCCCTCCTCGACCATGTGGCATTGCATGCAGTTCGTCCCGGTGCCGCGGAAGTTCTTTGCGGCGGCGATCGGCACCACCACCCGCAGGATGCGCTTGCCGTTTTTCTCGAAGAACTCGCTTTGCTGTTCGCCGCGATTCAGCGCCGCACGATCGAGATCGTCCTTGGCCTGTTCCTCGTCCATGCCGGCACCGAATTGCTTCTGCACCGCGCTGCCGCGCACGATGCGCAGCTCTTCTGCCTGGCTGGATGCAGTCATCTTTTTGACGAACAGGCGCCGCTGATCGACGTCGGAGATGGTGCCGTTCAACATCATCATGTTCAAACCGTTGAACGTACCGTCCGCCGGAATCACTGCGCGATTCCTGGCATCTTCGAGTACGCGCATTTCGTAGCGATCAAACGCCCAGCGTTGGGCGACGACCATCACGATCAGCAGGATCAGCTGGATCGGTATCTGCAATTTATTCTTTATGGACAGCTTGCTCCACCATTCGCTCATTTCATCCACCTTTCCGGTTGGCTTCCAGCGCCATCCGCCATCAAACCTTGAAGCGGCCGATGGTCCTGTTCAGATTCCCGGACAGTCCCTCCATCGATTCCACCGCGCTTACCGTACGCTTGACCACTTCGTTGCTGCTGCTGGCCATTCTTGCGATCTGCTCGACGTTGCGCGTGATGCCCTGGCTGGCGTCGCGCTGCCTGTTGATCGAAGCGGAAATGTTTTCCAGGCCGCGATTCACCCCATCTACCGACGAATTGGCCTCGACCAGGACCGCCGTCACCTCGCGGATGTGCCCCTGGCTGCTCTGCAAGGCAGACAGGCCGCGCTGCACCGTACTCTCCACCTGCCCGGATTGCGCCCCCAGCGCCTGGGTCACCTCGTCTATCTGCATCGCGGATTGCGCCGACTTTTCCGCCAGTTTGCGCACTTCATCGGCAACCACGGCAAAGCCGCGCCCCTGTTCTCCCGCCCTTGCCGCTTCGATGGCCGCGTTCAATGCCAGCAGATTGGTTTGCTCGGCGATGTCGCGCACCTGTTGTGTCATGCTGGTGATGCTCTGGGTATTGCGGACAAATTCGCCCACGGCGCTGGCAATCTCCTGCACCGAGCCCTCCACGCGTTCAAGTTCCTGCATCATCTCCTGCAGGCTTTGCTGCCCGCGGTTGGCGCGCTCCAGGCTGTCGTTGGATAACCTGGCCACCTGGTCCGTGCCGTCCGCGACCTCCGCGATGCTGGCACCGACCTCCTCCACGGCGCGGGAAGTCGATGCGGCGACATCGCTCTGCGCCTGGGCACTCTGCGCCAACTGCTGGGCATCCTGTGCAAGCGAGTGCGCGGCTGCGGCAACCTGCGCCGCATGACCATCCACCTGGGTCACGATCACCTGAAAGGTGTTGGCCAGTTCGTTGAAGGCTTTCGATGTCTGTCCGATCTCGTCCTCGCTGCGTACCTGCACTCGCTTCGACAGATCGCCATCCACCTGCATCGTCTGCATGGCCTGCTGGAGTTCTTTCGCCGGCTTCGTGACGAAGCCGATCAGCCAGCCGATGATGAAATACAGGGCAATCTGCAGGACGATCTGCACTGCCCACAAAATCTGGTTGACCCGATCCGCCGTGGCGTATTCGCCGCTGATATCCAGCGTGATGCTGGCGGCACCGTTGACCGTTCCTTCCGGTACCGTGTGGCACATCAGGCAATTCGTGCCGCGGAAATCCTTGCTGGCGATGAACGGGACCACCACGCGCAGGGCATGCTTGCCGTTGCTGTCCAGCAGCTGCTGCTGCGGTTTTGCAGAAGCCAGCGCCTGACGGTCGAGGTCGTCTTGCGCCTGCTCGGAAGGCATGCCCGGCCCAAACTGCTCCTGCACGGGCTTGTTGCGGATGACGCGCAGCGCCAGCACATGCTCCGAGGCGCCCATCTTCTTCACATACAGGGTGCGCTGGTCCTCCTGACTGATGATGCCGTTAAGCATCAGCATGTTGAGCCCGTTTATCACGCCATCCGCCGAAACCAGCGCTTTCTCCCTGGCGCCCTCCAGCACGTGCGACTTGAACTTGTCCACTGCCGTCACTTGCGCCACAGTCAAGACGACTATCAGCACAAGCTGGATAGGTATCTGCAGTTTGTTCTTGAGCGACAGCCTGCTCCACCAGTTATTCATTTGCGGCCTCCGGCCCCTGTTCCTTTTTTGCCCGCCTGATTATCCATAGCGGCATGAGGCTCGTATTCTTTAATGCGCGGCAGGCAACTCGGCGGCACTGACGCCCGAACCTGCCTGCTCTTGCACAGCGGCCACCACCGGTGCCGAGGCGGCAATCACTCCCGATGCCGCATCCAGGGGATCGCCGGTTTCGGCATCGATATTGACGCTGCCGCCGTCCTGCGATGCCGCTTCTTCGGCCCGCTTGTTCATCACGATGATGCTGATGCGCCGGTTGATCGGATTGAGCGGTTGCGCCTTGTCGAACAGCACGGCAGACGACAGCCCGACGACGCGCACGATCTTCCCTTCCGCCAATCCGCCGGTGATCAATTCGCGGCGTGACGCATTGGCGCGATCGGCCGACAGTTCCCAGTTGCTGTAATGCCTGTCCGCCGTCACATAGGGCTGCGCATCGGTGTGGCCGGACAGGCTGACCTTGTTCGGCATGTCGTTCAGCATCTTGCCGATCTCGTGCAGGATATCCTTGGTGTACGGCTCCAGCTCCGAGCTTCCGCTCTGGAACATCGGGCGGTTCTTTTCGTCCACGATCTGCACCCGCAACCCTTCGCTGGTCAGATCGAGCAGTATCTGGTTCTTGTATTTCTTCAGCTTGATATCGGTATCGATCGCCTTCTCGATATTGGCCTTGAGCTCCTTGAGCTTTTCCAGCTCTCTTTTCCTTTCCAGCCGCTCGAATTCTTCCTGCGTCGCCTTGAGGTTGATCACTTTCTTTTCCGGCAACAGCTCGCCCGATTTGACCTGCCCCGTGCTGCGCGTGAGATCCTGCCCGCCCCCCTTGATGATGCTGGAACTGTCGCCACTGCCCGCGCCGCCCATCAGGGCGACTTTCAGCGGAGTCTTGAAGTATTCCGAAATACCCTGGAGATCTCCCTTGGCGGTCGAGCCCAATAGCCACATGAGCAGGAAGAAAGCCATCATCGCCGTGACGAAGTCCGCATAGGCGATCTTCCACGCGCCGCCGTGATGGCCGCCCGCCACTTTCTTTATCCGTTTGATGACGATAGGTCGTTTATCTTCGTTCGCCATGGCTGTGGACTATCGATCTTGTTATCGGAGCAATCATCGTTTCTGCTTGACGTGCTCTTCCAGTTCGGCGAAACCGGGACGTTCGGTCGAATTCAGCGCCTTGCGCCCGAATTCGACCGCCATCGCCGGCGCGTAACCATTGAGGTTTGCCAGCAGGACGACCTTGATTGCCTGGAGCATCTTGCTGCCTTCCTCGGCCTTCTGTTCAAGCAGGCCGGCCAGCGGCCCGACGAAGCCGTATGCCAACAGAATGCCGAGGAAGGTTCCGACCAGCGCATGCGCGATCAGCATGCCCAGTTCTGCCGGAGGAATGCCGACCGACTCCATGGTATGCACCACCCCCATCACGGCGGCGACGATACCGAAGGCCGGCATGCCGTCGCCGAGCTTGGCGATGACATGGGAAGACACCAGCGCTTCGTGGTGGTGCGTCTCGATCTCTACATCCATCAGGTTCTCGATCTCCATCGCATTGAGGTTGCCGCTGACCATGATGCGCAGGTAGTCGGTCATGAACTCGACCGCGTGGTGGTCGGCCAGTATCTTCGGGTATTTTGCGAATACCGGGCTTTCATGCGGATTCTCGACATCGCCCTCGATGGACATCAGGCCTTCCTTGCGCACCTTGCCGAGCAGCTCGTACATCAGCGCCATCAGCTCCATGTAGCTCTCTTTGGTGTATTTCGCGCCTTTAAACACGCTCGGCAGGTCCTTGAATGTGGCTTTCACCGCTTTCATGGTGTTGCCGACAAAGAAGGCCCCCAGCGCACCGCCGCCGATCATCAGCAACTCCAGTGGCTGGAACAATGCCCCCAGATGCCCGCCAGCCAGGGCGAAACCGCCGAAGACGGAACCCAGAACCACGATATAACCAACAATCACCAGCATTTTTACGCTCCCTCGAGTCGAAACCTTTTTGATTTTACGATGGTATCGTAGCAGCCAGATATCCCGTCCATGCATGGAACAGGATGAGAATTCTGCAACATTTCCGTTTCAGCATTCCCGGACGCAACAACGCCGCCACTGCTGATGATACCTACTCGTCAGTAGTAGCGGCGCCTGATATAAGAACTTTAGGCGACTGCGGCCTCGGCTTGCGCGGCTTTTTTCGTCTTCCCCGCACGCGAGGGAGGACGGCAGATACCGCAGCTGTAGTTTGCACAGAGCTCGTTACTGTGCACCACGAATTGCCCGCCACACTCTTTGCATTCCGTCAGTTGCAGCATCTTGGCATCGAAGAAGCGGATCAGGAACCATGCCCGGGTGATGCTCAGGACCGGCTCATCGGCCGCCTCCACCTGCTCAAGATACAGGCGATAGCTTTTGATCAAAGCCTCCACACCGGAGATACCGGCGTTCCTGGTCAGGTATTGGTGGATGCCCATAAACAAGGAAGAATGGATATTGGGCAACCAGCTCATGAACCAATCGGTGGAATAGGGCAACATGCCCTTGGAAGGTGATTCGCCCTTGACTTCTTTATAGAGCCGCAACAGGCGCTCCCGGCTCAACCCCGTCTCCTCCTGCAACAACTGCAGGCGCGCGCCCAGTTCGATAAGGTCGACCGCTATCTGTATCTCGCGCGCCTCATTCACAACGCTCTTGTTCCGCATGATTTTCACCTGTCCGCTCAGATCGTCAGGGCTTCGACAGGCTGGCCGGACATCAGGATGGCCGCATGCGCCTGCGACATCATTCTGTCCTTGTTGTAATCGGTAACCATGTTGAGCAGCAGGCGCTCATCAAAGCGGAAACGGCACAGCAGCATGTTCGATGCCGCCATTTTGAGCATCTGTGCCGGAGAGAGTCCGACGATCAGATCCGCCAGTTCCTCACTCACCCCAAGACGGAAAATCGCGCTTGCCTTATCGTCGCGGATCATCTGCTGCGCAAGCAACATATAAGAAAGATTCGCTTCCTTGATTTCCTCATGCATTTGATTCACGTTCATAGCAGTCCCCTCGCTTAAACAGTGTGTTGTCTTGTTACGACGATTGCATTCTCAGGGAGACCAGCCAAGGAAAATATCCGACGTATTCCGATTATCGTGTAGGAATATGACCTACAAACAAACCGAACCACCCCAGCCAGCAACAAAGCCAACAAAGGTGGTTCGGTCCATACATCGCACTGCGAGGGGACGCAATTGCTTGTATGTTTTGTTTATCGGCAGGGATTTGGGAAACTTTAGGGGATTTTTGAAAAATATTTAATATTTAAAATATAAATATAATCAATATATTAAAAATTAATTCGGCTTATTCGGACCATTTTTATGTTTATTAGGTACGGAAATCAGAATACAAGCCACCTGGTTTTTTAGTTCGCAGCTACGTTGCATCTGCTGTAGCGCTTCGCCATCCCGATGCATGAATTTGAGCGTCATCCCCTTGGCAAAATACACTCGATCATCATCCGGATTCATAGCGAGCGCCACATTAAATTGCTCCAACGCTTCTTCAAAACGTCCGGAATTGCCGTATGCCACCCCCAGCTGGTAGCGGATAGGCTCCAATCGAGGACTGATGTCGGCCGAACGCTTGAAATCCGCAGCCGCATCCTCCCACTTCTTTGCAGCCGACTCGGCCTGCCCACGGTTGTAATAGATTCGGTCCGCCCCTGCCATCCGCTCGCTCTTGAGCAAATTGGCAGCTTCATTCCAGATACGATAATTATCCGAAAACACGTTCAATCGCCCCCACGACAAGGCGATAAGGACCGTTGCCAAACCGACCATCGCCAGCACTGACTTGCGTTCCGGCAGCCTGGTCAGCAAAAGGGGGATGAACACCATCATGCCCGGCATCCACAGGTAGCTGCGATACAGCACGAATGGCTCCTGCATGCGGATGCCCGTCATCTCCACCAGGAATAACAGCCATGGATAAAGCATGGCAAATCCAGCCACCCTCTCCAATCCACCCCGGAATAGAAGCCTGATGCCCAACACGCCATATAACAGGAAAGCAATGCCTCCGAGCCAGCCCTGCCAGGCCCAAACCGAGACAACGAAAGATTCGCGCATGTCTATCGACATCAAAGTTGGGTCTGGAAAAATCCATAGCAGCAAATACTTGAAGAACAGTCCCGCTTGCGTCAATGCGCTGAGCAAATGCAACATCAATGCACTGCCTTCGATATTCTGCTGGGAAAGCAACTGCGCAGCCATTGGTTCGTAGGCTTTGCCAAGCACTCCCTTCGCTTGCATGATCGCAAATATCGCTATGGAGATGAAAGCCAACCAGGTCAACCACAGGGCCTGTCGGCTGATACGCTTTTCGACACTTACGAGCACACTCATCGCCCCCAGCACAGCAGGCATCAATACGCTATGCTCCTTGGAAAGACAGGCCAGGAAATAGGCGCCCACAGCCAGCGCAAACCAGCGTTTTTCACCCGTCAGCAAACCTCGCAGATAAGCCAGCAACATCAGCAAGGAAAACATCGTGGACATCAGGATGCTGATCTGGATCACATAGCCAACGGCAAACGTCGCCACCGGATGCAGCGCAAAAACCGCCGCCCCAAACCACGCCCCCCGCGTGGCAATGGATGGATGTGCACTTTCCATCCGAACCGCATCAATCAAATGGCGCAGGAAATAAAACAACAGGACGCTGTTAGCGACATGCAGCAGCATGTTGACCAGCCGGTAAACATGCGGAAATTCGTCGCTGAATACTGTATTTAGCCCAACCAGAATTGCATAAGGTAGCCTGCGCAGGCTCAAATCGAACCAGTTATTCTTGTACGTTTCGATGAAGTCGCCTCTAAAAGCGTTGTAGTCATCGAAAAAAAAGGGATTGCCCAGAAACGGCAGGTAGACGATGCATACCAGCATGAGCAACAAAAGCACAGCCCCTCGTTCACGCCGATCTAAATAATTTTTAAATCCGCCCCAGTAAATCATGTTGATTCCATGTAAAAAAAAGCCCCTCCTGAGAGGGGCTGGTTTTGATCTATCTTGCAATAATTATGGGCAATTTGCGCCGGAATTATTAAAGAACTTTCTGGCGATATTATCCATTTGCGCACTACATGCATAATACACCGGCAAGGCAGTCGCGCTTCCGCCGACTCCGCTAACTGCGAGGGTAATCGCTCCTCCAGCGGCGACAGTGTTTCCCGTGACCGGCCCAAGTACAACGGATTGCCCGTCAATCGTATTAGCCTTTACTTTCCCCGTCGCAAAGGTAAACGAAAGGCCATAATTGTCAGCCGCTCCGTTGTAATCGATTCTGCTCAACTCAGGCGGCAAGGTGACCGAAGTCAGCCCCAACGATGACCAAGTAGCGCCCGTTACAGTAGTACCTACAACATTGGCGGTCGCTTCCACCGGAAACGAACCATTTTCCTGATAATACATGGCGATTGCTGTTTTGATCGGATCCATCGACGTGACCACCTTGGACAGCTTGGCCTTGACCACATAGTCCTGATAAGCGGGAATCGCCACCGCCGCCAAGATACCGATGATCGCAACCACGATCATCAGCTCGATCAGGGTGAAACCTTTCTGAATTTGTTTCATATTGAGCTCCTTGAAAAATTTATTGTGCCTTTGCGGGCTACACACAGGGTGTGCGGGCAGATAGTAGCAGAAGCCGTGCCAAGCGTTAAGTTTATGAAAAAATCCTGTCGCCGCTGGACTTGCCGCCCGTCTCACAGGAAGTGGGTATGCGACCGAAACAAAAAACGTCGGCATACTGACGTTTTTTGTCACTTCGGCCCGCGCACGCGGACAATCAAGGCGTATAGCCCGGTATCCTGCTTTCGTCCACTTCGTCGATCTGTTCCGGCCGGAGGAACTGCCTGGCGTAGTCGAGATAGACTTTTTCGCGGATAAACACGTCGAACAGGTCGGGGTCGATATGGCCGTTCTCCTTGAATTTGCCCAGGATCGCCAGCGATTCGGTGAGCGTCTTGCCTTCCTTGTAGGGGCGGTCCTTGGCTGTCAGCGCCTCGAAGATATCGGCGATGCCCATGACGCGCGCCTGTATCGACATCTGGTCGCGCGTCAATCCCTTGGGGTAGCCCTTGCCATCCATGCGCTCATGATGCCCGCCGGCATATTCGGGCACCCGCTTCAGGTGGTTTGGCCAGGGCAGCGCCTCCAGCATCTTGATGGTGACGTTGATGTGATGGTTGATGATCTCGCGCTCGGCGGCGGTAAGGGTGCCCGAGCGGATGGTCAGGTTCTCGATTTCTTCCTCGTTCAGGAAATCTGCCAATTTACCCTCGGCATTGCGCCACTGGCGCTTGGCGATCTGGTGCACGCGGACGATATCGGCATCGCGCATCTTTTCCGAACCGACATTGCACTGGCGCAGGAATTCGCGTTCGTCGTCGAGTTGCCCGAGCAATGCCTGACAGTCTGCCTGCGTCCTGCCTCCTCTGAGCATCTCGATCTCCGCATCGCGCTTCAGCACCTCGAAACGCGTGTCGATCAGGTGTATCCGGTCGAAGATGGTCTGCAGCTTGGTGGACTTGTCCACCACGTGGACCGGCGTGGTGATCTTGCCGCAATCGTGCAGCAATCCGGCAATCTTGAGTTCGTAGCGATCCTTGTCGGTCAGGTTGAAGTCTTTCAGCGCACCGAGCTTGGAGCGGTTCGCCGCTTCGGCCAGCATCATGGTCAGCGCGGGCACCCGTTCGCAGTGGCCGCCGGTGTAGGGCGATTTGTCGTCGATGGCCGTGTTGATCAGGCTGATCAGGGATTCGAACAGCACTTCCAGCTGCTGGATCAGGCGCCGGTTGCTCAGTGCGATGGCGGCCTGCGATGCCAGCGATTCGAGCAATTGCTGATCGTCCTTGGAGAACTGCTTGACCCCCCCGGTCGCCGCATCGATCGCATTGATGAGCTGCAGCACGCCGATGATCTCATGCTCGTGATTGCGCATCGGCACCGCCAGGAAGGAACGCGATTGGTAGCCGGTCTTGGCATCGAAGTTCTTCGTGCCGGAAAAGTCGAAGCCTTCGGCGACATAGGCATCCGGGATGTTCACCGTCACGCCGCGCAGCACCGCGTAGCTCACGACGTTTGCCAGGTTCTCGCTGCCATCTGCCTCATACAATTTCACCGGATAGAACGGAATTGGGTTGCCCGATGTGCCGCCCATGCGGATGTTGAGCGAATCGTTATGCAGTATCTCGAAGGTTAGCACCTGTTTCTCGGCATCCACCAGATACAGCGTCCCGGCATCGGCATCGGTGATCTTCCTCGCCGCCGTCAATATGCTTTCCAGCAGGTGATTGATGTCGCGTTCGCTGGATAACGCGGCGCCGATGGCGTTGAGGTCGCTAAGGCGATTGAGCAGGCCCTCCAGCATGGCTCGCTGGGACTGCTCTTGCGCCATATAGGCCTGCAGCTTGGCGGTATCCACTCTGCTCCCTTACTTGATACAGACGGCTCGAACCTGGTGGATGTCGGTGATGCCGCTCAGCACCTTCTCGATACCATCCTGCTTCAGGGTGCGCATCCCTTCTTCCAGCGCAATGGCAAACAGTTCTGCGACGCGCGCGTGCTCCTGGATGGCTTTCTTCACCGGATCGGTGCCGATCAGCAATTCGTGCAAGCCGACACGGCCGCGATAACCGGTGCCGGAGCATTTCTCGCACCCGACCTTCTCGTACAGCGTGATCTGCCCCTTGTCGTCCCCGAAGAGCCGCACCCACTCGGCATACAGTGCCTTGTAGGCGGCATTCGGGTCTTTTTTCCAGGTTTCCGTATTCATCAACTCGGCCGCATATTCGGTGAGCAGAGCCTTGATCTCGTCCTGTGTGGCGACATGCGCCTTCTTGCAATCCTTGCACAGGCGCTTGGCCAGACGCTGCGCCAAGATGCCGAGCAACGCATCGGCAAAGTTGAACGGATCCATGCCCATGTCGAGCAGGCGGATGATGGATTCCGGCGCGCTGTTGGTGTGCAGGGTGGCGAATACCAGGTGGCCGGTCAGCGACGCCTCGATGCCGGTGGAGACCGTTTCCTTGTCGCGCATTTCGCCGACCATGATCACATCCGGGTCCGCGCGCAGGAACGAACGCATCACTGTCGCAAAATCCAGGCCGGCCTTCTTGTTGACCTGCACCTGGCGCAAACCCTTCTGCGTGATTTCCACCGGATCTTCCGCCGTCCAGATCTTGGTATCCGGCGTGTTGATGTGCTTCAGGATCGAATGCAGCGTGGTCGTCTTGCCGGAACCGGTCGGACCGCACACGAAGAACAGGCCATAAGGCTTGCTGACCGTCTTTTTCACCAGTTCCAGATTGCGCGCCGAGAAACCCATCTGGTCGAGCGGAATGGGTTCGCCGGAAGCCAGGATACGCATTACCACATCTTCGACGCCGCCCTGCGAAGGGATGGTCGCCACGCGCAACTCGATATCCAGTGGACCGTATTTCTTGAACTTGATCTTGCCGTCCTGCGGCTTGCGTTTCTCCGAAATGTCCAGATCGCACATGATTTTCAGGCGCGTGACCAGCGCGTTGCGGAAAGTGGCGGGCACTTCGATGTAATTCATCAGCGAACCGTCCTTGCGCAGGCGTATCAAGGTCTTTGCCTTGCCCGGCTGCGGTTCGACATGGATATCCGATGCGCCCATCTTGTAAGCATCGATGATGATCTTGTTGACCAGCTTGACCAGTTCGTTGTCCGCCGCGGCGCTGACATCGTCCTGGCTGACGCCGTTCGCCTCCTCCTCTTCGCCGCTGCCGAGCGAGGTAAGCAGGTCGTCCATGCTCCCCATGTCCTCGAAGCTGCCGGTGACATCGCCCGCACCGCCGCCACCGCCACCGTAAAACTGATCGAGAGTGGCCTTGAACTCGCGCTGGGTACACACCTTGTAGATCAGGCGGTTCTTGGGAAAAATGTTGTTGACCACGCGCGACGCCTGTATCCGCTCAGGGTCGGTGGTCAGGATCACCACCCCTTCCGGCGTATCGTCCACCGGCACCCAGTGGCTGCTTTCCACATATTCGCGTTTCAGGTTGCGCAACAACTCGGATGGCTTGATGCGATCAGGCTTGTATGGCTCATATGGCACGCCGAAGAAGCTGGACAATGCCTTGCCCAGCGCTTCCGGCTTGACCTGAAATTCGTTCAGCAACACCTCCTCGACATCGATGCCCTTGCGCCGGGCAGTGCGCGTCGCCAGCTCGAACTCGGCAGCCGACATCACGGCATCGGCGACGAGGTAATCGTATTTGGTCTTGACCGTGCTGGCCTGCTGCTGGCGCTGCTTGAGCGCCACGGCCAGGGTCTGCGCCAGTTCCCGCGCGCCTTCTTCCACCATCGATGGGAAAGGTATGCCGGCCTTGTTGTTGATGACCTGCATCACCCCGATCAGGTCGCCGCCCTCGACATCAATGATGGGTGCAACCAGCATCTGCTTGGTGCGATAGCCGGTGCGCCTGTCCACATCCTGCAGGAAGCGCAGGGTCGAACTGTAGGCGGCCAGTTCGTGCTCGTCGTAGACATCCTTGAGGTTGAGCATCTTCTTGTGGAAGGCAGCATAGCCGGCGATGCTCTGCTCGGCGATCGGCAACTTGAGGTCCTTGAACGAGTTCAGCCCGGTTTTGACCTTGGAGATCAGCGATGCCTTGTCCTCTCCAACGACGTAGATCGTCAGCCTGTCGGCATTGAACAGGCTGCAGATATCCTTGCTGACATCCAGCATGATCTCATCGATGTTGCTGGTAGCATGGATCTTGTTGGTGACGTGGTTGAGGTTCTTGGTGAACTCCAACCGCAACCCCATGTCGTTCATATTGCCTTGCGCCGGACTGGCCATGCTTTTTCTCCTCGACCTTTCAACCGCTATTGTTGTTGCGCCTTGGGCACGGACCACAGTCCGTTCTCCAGGACATACACATCGTATCCTGCCTGCGCCAGAATGAACGCCGCAGCCGCGCTGCGGCGGCCGCTCTGGCAGTAGGCGATATATGGCGTTGCCCTGCTCAGCACGCCGATCGCATTCCGGATGTCATTGAGCGGGACGTTGATCGCTCCCGGCAGCTTGTCGTGGCGATATTCGGGAGGATGCCGCACATCCAGCCAGACCGCCCCTTGGGCCACCTTCTGTTTTGCATCCTGGTAGCTGATGCGATGCAACAACGGCTCCTGCATCAGCTGCATGAAGTCCTGTTTCTTCAGCCGCAGCAACACACCGTTGCTCTTCATCGTCACCGTGGCATTGCGCTTGGAATCGGAGATCAGCGCTTCCTCGCCGAACACGTCGCCAGCCTTGAGTTCGGCCAGCACCAGATTCGCCCCGCCGACCAGCCGCGTGACCTGTGCCCGCCCGCTTTCGATCAGATAGTAATAATCGCCTTCGTCGCCCTCGCGGATGATGACATCCTTGTCCCATACCGCGATGGCTTCGATGCGATTGAGCAGTTCGCCGATATTGGCTGATGGCAGATAGGCGAACGGGCTGTTGCTCAGGTTCTCCGCGCTGAACATGCCGGAATTGAGCAGCCTTTTCACGGCCGACTCGGAGCCATCCTTCAGCGCCAGCGGCTTGACGTCATCGTGATAGGTGAACTGATCCCACGTCACCATGCGGTCAAGCAGATCGTCGTTCACTCGCAGCAGTTGCACATTGCTGAGTGCCTGCGCAGCGCGGATGCCAGGCTGGCGCTTCCCGATGGGATGCCGCGCCCATTCCGAGCCGGCCCGAATCACCACGCGGTTGTGATCTTCGTATTCCACTTCCAGTTCGCCGCGCAACAGGTAGACCGATTGCCCCACCGGCGGATGATCCTTGAAGGGGTCGCTGCCCTGTGCCACGCTTTCCACATGGCAGTAATCGAGCAGCTCGCGCAAGCGCGCCGGGCTGAACGACGAGATCGGTTCCAGCGCGGCGAGTACTCTGATGTCCAAAATATCTTGCATGTTGTCTGTGCCTGATCGCTAGAACTCGAATACCTGCCCGTTTTGCAGCATCCTCGGCACAAAACCCCGGACGCATTCGCTGACTTCCTGCATGGTCAGCTCGATCTCGCCCGGCTTCAGGTGAGTGACATAAATCTCGGGATGGAGCTTGAGCTTGAGCAGTTCGTCGGCGAGCAAGGAAGGACAGAGATGCTTGGAGACGACGGCCAACTCCTTCTCGGCGTTGGAGAAGGCCGTTTCGACAATCAGGTATTCAAGATTGCGGATACGATTGACCGTCTCCCACAACGCATCGCATGTGGTGGTATCGCCGCTGAACACCAGGCTGGCCTTGCCGCTGTCAATCTGGAAACCGACAGCCGGTACCACATGGTTGGCCGGCAATGGCGTGATCTGGCGCCCGCCTATCTCCACGGTTTTGCCGCATACGATGCGCTCGAAGCGCAACAGCGGCTGGTGCAAGGTCGGTATCTCGGTGAAATCCGGCCAGATCTCCCAGTTGAAAACGTGCTGCTTGAGTATGGCGATCGTCTCGTCGGTGGCATGGATGACCAGCGGCTGGTCGCGCATGAACCCGACGCTGTCGACCAGCAAAGGCAGGCTGGCGATGTGATCGAGATGCGAGTGCGTCACGAAGACATGGTCGATCACGCACATCTCGGCCAGGCTGAGATCGCCGACGCCCGTCCCTGCGTCGATCAGCACATCGTGATCGAGCAGCATCGAGGTCGTGCGCAAATTCCCCCCGATCCCGCCGCTGCATCCCAATATTCTCAGTTTCATCGTTAGCGTTCCTGCCAGCCTTATTTCGTCTTGAACACAAAGACCCCGTCCCAGTTCTCGCCGGGCGGGTTATTGCGGTAATGGGCCACGCGTTCGGCATACGCCTGGTATAGCCTGGATTGCGGCGCCATCTTCAACAGATTGAACAGTTGCAACTCGACCTGGTCCCATTCCTGTTTGCGATACATGCGCAGGGCCTGATGGAACATCTTGACCTCTTCCAGCACAGATTGCTCGACCTGGTCAGTCAAGCCGAGCGGCTCGAAAATCGCCACCGGTTTGTCCTTGCCCTTGACGCGCACCAGATCAAGCTCCCGGTAAACGAATTCGGGCGCGGCCTCCCGGGTGGCTTCGCCCACCAGCACTCCGACCCCGTATTCCTTGGTGATGCCTTCCAGACGCGACGCCAGATTCACCGCATCGCCCATCACGGTATAGGCCACACGCACCTCCGAACCCATGTTGCCCACGCTCACCCGCCCGGAATTGATCCCCACGCCGACGTGGATCGGCGGCCAACCGCGTTCCTTGAAATGCGGCTGCAGCTCGCTCAGCGTGCGCTGCATCTCCAGCCCCGACAGCACGGCATGGTAAGCATGGCGCGCATCGGGCAACGGCGCCCCCCAGAACGCCATGATACAGTCGCCCATGTATTTATCAATCGTACCGCGATGGCCATAGATCACCCGCGACAGCGGGGTCAGGAACTCATTCATCAGCAGCGCCAGCTCCTTGGGATCCAGCCCTTCCGAAATCGTGGTAAACCCGCGCACATCGGAAAACAAGATGGTCATCTCGCGGCTCGCGCCTTCCATCGAGACCTGCTCCGGATTCTTGCTCATTTCGTCAACCACTTCGCTCGGCACGTATTGCCCGAACAAACTGGTGATCTGGCGCTTGGTCCGCTCGGTCGTGAAGTAGCCGAAGGTCATGTTCAGCGCAAACAGCGCGAGAGCCAGGAGCAATCCGCCTGCCATGGGCAGCGCGATATTGCCGTATTGCCACAATGAGCCATTGAAAACGATCTCGATTAACAGCACCCCCGCAGACAGCAAAGTCCCGTACATCGGACTCAGCAGCGGAAGGAGGACGGCCAACACCACGCCGACGACCAGCAGCAACAATACGTTCGCACCCAGTACATAAGGCGGGTTCTGCTTCACATCCTGGTCGAGGATGCCGCTGATCATGTTGGCATGCACCTCCACGCCGGGATAGACCTCGCCGACCGGGGTGGAACGCATATCCATCAGGCCCGGCGCGGAGGTCCCCACCAGCACGATCTTGCCCTGCAGTTCTGCCAGCGGCGTGCGCTCATGCAGGACATCTGTCACGGAAACATAGCGGAAGGTGCCGCGCGCTCCCCGGAATGGCACCAGTGCGCCGACCTCGGCATCCACCGGAATGCGCAGGTCGCCCTGCGACGATTCCAGCGTCAGCCATTCCAGCCCGCCGTAGTTCTTGTCTGTTCCGGTCGCATATCCCGGCGACAGCCTGGGCATGCCCAAGGCGGCGCGCGCCACTGCCAGCGACAGGGATTCGTAATACGCCCCGTTGTATTCGACGATCATCGGTATGCGGCGCACTTCGCCGTCGAAATCCACCACCGGATTGAAATGTCCGGCCGTCGCCGCGCTGTCCTGCAGTTCCGGCAGGTTAGCTCCATAGCTGTCCCAGTGCATAACGGAGATCGGGCGCCCCTTGAAAGTCCCCGCAGCGAACACCGGCTCCGGCAATGCGCCGGAAACGCTGCGGTCCGTGCCGCGCTCGCTGTTGCTGAAGTAATACCCCAACACCACATTGCGCCGCCTGATCTTGTCGGCGAACAGTTTGTCGTATTCGAGGCGCGGCTTGAGCTGTGCCAGGACCGACTGGAATGGCGCCACATTCTTGAGCTGGTTGCGCCCCAGTTCCTGCAACACCTTCAGGCCGGAGCTGCTGTCCCGTTCCGCGAACACCACGTCGAAACCGGTCACCACCACACCGTAGTGGTCGAACAGTTCGTCCATCAATCTGGCCAGCTTGTCGCGCCCCCATGGCCAGCGCCCTTCTTCCTTCAGGCTTTTTTCGTCGATATCGAGGATGACGATGCGATCGTCCGGCTTATTCGGCAGGGTCAGCCGCATGCGGTAATCGTACAGCTTGGCGTCGATGAAGCGGACGAAGCCGAGGCGGTAGAATCCGGCCGCATCGCCCATGAACAGCAGGACCAGCGACATGCCGAGCGCCATAAGAAGTGCGTGCTTCTTCACTTGCCACCCCGACCTTCACACCAGCAGATTGCGCACTGACCGGTCACGTTGAACAATCAGGTCTTGTAGTAGAACTCCATCTTCACCCCGGCCAGCTCGATGAGGTCATGATCGCGCAGTTGATGCGGCTGCTCGCCGATGGACGAACCGTTCACCGTGGGGAAACTGCCGCCTTCCACATGAGTGATGAAATAACCGTGCGGCCGGCGTGCCAGCACGGCCACCTGCACGCCCGGTTTGCCCAGTGTGGTGAGATTCTTCACCAGCTCAAGTTCTTTGCCCGCATTGGGGCCGTTCAATATCTGCACCAGCGCGACAGGCAGCTGCCCGCCAGCGGCTTCAGCCGCCACTCCGCTGTTGGTGACGTTGAGTTGCGGACTCGCCTCGGTTCTGCGCGTCACGGTGACGTCCAGCGGCGATTTCGCGGTCGCTTCCCCAGCCGGCATCTTGACCGGCGCGCGCAGCACCATGGTCTTCTCGAAATCGGCGGCAGAAGTCTGCGTCGGCTGATCGTTCAGGTATTTCAGTTTGTATTTGCCGATCTCGATCAGATCGTTGTTCTGCAGGAAGTGCTTCTTGGTCGGCGTGCCGTTGACAGCCAAGCCGTTGGTGCTATCCAGGTCTTCCAGGAAGGAATCGTTCAGGATGGTGACGATGGCCGCATGCTCGCTGCTCACCGCGAGGTTATCGATCACGATATCGTTGTGCGGCTTGCGCCCTATCGTGGTGCGTTCCTTGTTCAGCGGATATTCTTTCAGCACCACTCCATCCATGCTGAGTATCAATTTAGCCGGCATATCATCAATCCCCGTAGTTAATTCTTGTCACTTCAACTCTCGAACCAGGCACGCAGCTTCGCCCACCAACCCTGCGGGGCGGAGAAACGTCCTTTCACCTTGACCAGAATGACCGACACATTATCACGTCCGCCATTGTCGTTGGCCTGTTGCACCAGCTGCGTCGCGGCCAGCGGCAGATTGTTCTGCAGCATCTGCAGGGTCATGCCGATATCCTCGTCTTCGACCATGTCGTTCAGGCCATCGGAACACAGCAGATAGATGTCCCCGACCTGCACTTCCTGCACCTGGATTTCCGGCACCACGTCGTCGTCGATGCCGACGGCGCGCGTCACCAGGTTCTTGTTCTTGGACAGCCGCGCATCTTCCTTGCTGATCAGCCCGCCGTCTATCTGCTCCTGCAGCAACGAATGATCGCGCGTGACGGCCTCGAATGTGTCGCCGCGCAATCGGTACATGCGCGAATCGCCCACATGCGCCACTGCCACGCGGTCATCGTAGAACAGCGCCGTGACGATGGTCGTCCCCATGCCGGCATATTGCGGCTGGCTCTGCGCTGCGCGGAAGATCGACAGGTTGGCCTTCTTCACGTTGTCGCGCAGCAGCGCAACCCCCAGCTCTTCGCCGGAATCGTCGAGCTGCTCCGGACGCGCACCTTCCAGATGATGGCGCACCTCGCTGGAAAGCACGGAAACCGCGATCCCGCTCGCCACTTCGCCGGCATTATAGCCGCCCATACCGTCTGCCAGCACCACCAATCCGATCTCCGCGTCGTAGGTGACACTATCCTCATTGTGCGAGCGCACCATCCCCGGGTTGGTCTGGCTGACTATTTCAAGCGCATCTTTTATATCCACGCACCACCCCTGAAAACGTCTCGTCGTTATCGCCCATGAACTGTTACAAGCTGGCCGCGCACTTCCGCAGCGCTTCGGCCATCGCACTGCCACTTTCATAACGGTCTTCAATTTTTTTCGCCAACGCCTTGTTGATGATGGCGACCACGCACGGCGGCAGATCCGGATTGACGCTCAGGATGTCCGCATGCGGCTCGTTGGCGATACGGAACATCAACTGGGCCATGGAATCACCCGCAAACGGGAGCTTACCACACGTCAGTTGGTACAAGCTCACCCCCAGCGAGAACAGGTCGGAATGCCCCTCGATCCTGACCCCGGACAGTTGTTCCGGCGACATGTAGGAAGGCGTGCCCAGCACCATGCCGGTTTTGGTCTTGGATGAATCGGTGATGCGCGCAATGCCGAAGTCGGTGACCTTCACCGTATCGGTTTCCGGATCGTACATGATATTGGCGGGCTTGATGTCCCGGTGCACCACGTTCAGGCCATGCGCATAGTCCAGCGCATCCGCCACGCGCGCGATGATGCTCAACACCTTGGGCAGTGGCAGCAGATTGGGCTGTTTGGTGTAAGGCACCAGATCCTTGCCCTTGAGAAACTCCATCGCGATGTAGGCCAGGTCATGCTCCTCGCCGGCATCGTACATGGTGACGATGTTGGGATGATTCAGGCGACCGGCGGTCTCGGCCTCGCGGAAGAAACGGGCTTTGACTTCTTCCAGTTCGTCCGCCTCGAACTCCTGCGACAGCGCCATGGTCTTGATCGCCACAACGCGGCCGATCTTCGGGTCCTTGCCCAGGTACACCACGCCCATGGCCCCCTTGCCCAGCTCTTTCTCGATCTCGTAGCGCCCCAGCATCGGCTTGGCCACATTCGCCCGATCCAGCTTCATCGTGCTGTCGTTGCTGCGCCCCGCAGATCCGCCCAGAATCACCGTTTCGGCCATCGCCCTGGATTGCACCAGCCGCGTTTCCAGATCGCGGAATTTCGGGTTGTGATCGGCCATATACCTGAACACCGATTCGGCCTTGTTGAACTGGCGCTTGCGTTCGAAATCCAGCCCAAGGTTATACAGCACGTCCATCAGGCTATCGTCCAGCGGCACCTTGCGGAACTTGTCGAAAGCCATGTCCAGCTGGCCCTGCCCCTGAAATGCCAGCCCCAGCATGCGATTGCTCTCGGCCGAGTCGGCATCGGACTTGAGCTTGCCCTTCTCCGTCATCAGGAAGCGCTTGGTGGTCAACAGCAGGTGACCGACCAGCAACAGCGCGGCTGGCAACATCAACTGCAACCACATCGCCTGCGTCGTCATCAGGATGAAATGTGCCGCCAACAGCAACGCGAACAAGCCGCCGGTGACGGCGGCAGCCACTCCTGCACTCAGACGCGGCACCAGCAGGATCAGGTACAACGAAATCGCCAGGAACACCGCACTCTCGGCCGCAAATCCCCATCTCGGCCGGACAAAGAAATCCTGCTTGAGAATGCTGGACACCGAGTGCGCCAGCGTCAGCACTGGCGACATCCCGGCGGAGATCGGCGTCACTTGCGATGCGCCCACTCCGGCGGCAGTGGCACCGATCAGCACGATCTTGTCGCGGTATTTCTCCGCCGGGATCTTGCCGCTCAATACGTCGTAGAAGGAATCCACCGGGAAGGCCGGCCGGCCGGCATGGTCACCATAGAAGAAGGTATGCATGCGCAGCGCCGGATCGGTGGCAATATTCAGATTGCCGAGCCTGACGCCCTGCCCCAGCGTCACCCTGATGTCTTTCGGTTCGAGATTCAGACTCTTCGCTGCCAGCATCAGCGACAGCGAGGGATAGTATTGATCGAAATACCCGACCACCAGAGGCTCCGTGCGCACAGCGCCGTCCACATCCGGTGTCGCATTGAGGTGTCCGACGGCCAGCGCATTCGAGCCCAGCGCCGGGATCGGTATCTGCACACCCAGCGCGGGGAGCGGCGTCAAGGTATCTCCACCGCCCTGAATGTTGGTAAGGTTGTTCTTCAGGATGTAGTCCGGCAATGGACTGTCCGGTTTGCCTTGCGGCTCGCCCAATTCGAAAAACATGCCCAGCAGCACATCGTTGGCCTTGAGCATGCTTGCGGCAAGTTGCTGATCGTTGTCCAGATGCAGCAAGGCGTCCTGCAGCAGCGCATCGAGCTGCGCCCATTCCGCCGGATTGCTGCGTTTCAGGGAGGAGTCGGCGAGCATCGCGCCGATCTTGTTGATATAACCCAGACCGGCATCGACCTGCGGCTCGAAAAAGAAAACGGTGTTGCCGACCACCTTGGCCTGGCCTGCCGCCAGGATATCCAGCATCTTGCCCTGGATCGCGCGCGGCCAGGGCCAGCGGCCCAGGTTGGCGATACTCTGGTCGTCGATGGCGATGATCGCAATCTTGTCGCTGGGAACACGCGACGACGCCAGCACTCCCCAATCATACGCTTTGCGCTCCAGACTCTGGATCACATCGCTGTTGGCACCGAACAGGAACACTAATGCAATCAGCAAGGCGGTGAACCAGTCCGATTTCAAAAATGTTTTTCTCATGTCCGCCCTGCCCGATTTACCAGTTTCCTGAGCACCCCAGCTCGAATACTAAAACAATTTCCAGCATCAAGCCATACCCGTTTGATTTATCAGCAATTTCACTTCACCAGCAGCACAGGCGTCTTGGCCAGATGTGCCACTTTGCTCGCCACCGAACCCAGCAACATATCGGACAGGGTATCCTGCCCGTGCGCACTGATCACGATCTGGTCGACCTGCTTCTCTTGCGCATACTGCACGATGGCCTCGGCCGGCGTTCCCACGCTGATGTGGTAGCTGTAGGCCAGACCCGCCGCATCCAGCTTGGCGCGCGCCTCGGCCAAGGCCGCCATCCCTTGCTCGCGGTAGTAATCATTGATGGTGTCCTGACTGATGAACAGCTTCACGTTGCCGGAAGCCAGCTTCCATTGCACGTTCAGCAGGCATACCTGCGGAATTTCCTTGAGCCATGCCACACTGCCGATCACATGATCGACCGCGCGATTGGCGGCCATGGAACCATCTATGGGAATCAATACTTTCATCATCTGCCTCCGTTCGGTTTGTCGCGCGTAGCGGGCACCTGCTCATCCACCAGATCCACCGCTCTCGCCTCAGCCGCCATGCGCAAAGCCAGCCACTTGCCGACTGCCAGCACCAGCACCGCACACGCGCCCGGAACCAGCCAGTGCAAGGCATGCTGCGTTTCCAGCAAGGGCTTGAACAACGCCTCGCCGACCAGCATTTCACCCGCCACATAACCGAGCAAGGCTCCTCCCGCATAGATGATGAACGGGAAACGGTCGATCAGCTTGAGCACGAGCTGGCTGCTCCAGGCGATCAGCGGGATGCTCACCAGCAGGCCGAACACCAGCAGCATCGCATTGCCATGCGCGGCAGCCGCCACACCCAGCACATTGTCCAGGCTCATCACGAAATCGGCGATGATGATGGTCTTCACCGCCCCCCACAGGTGTGTGTCCGCCTTGACGTTACCCTCGCCGTGCTCTTCTTCCGGCAGGATCAGCTTGATGCCGATCCAGATCAGCAGGAGCGCGCCGACCAGCTTGAGGTACGGCAACGACAACAGGCTGACCGCGAAGAACGTCAACACCACGCGCAGCAGGATCGCCCCGGCCACGCCGTAAGCGATGCCCTTCTTGCGCTGGTCCGGCGGCAGGTTCCGGCAAGCCAGCGCGATCACCACCGCGTTGTCGCCGCTGAGCAACAAGTCGATCACGATGATCTTGAACACGTCCACCCAAAATTGGGGACTTTCCAGCATTTCCAGCATCGTTAACCTTTCAGCACTTTCTGCATCGTGCGCCCCATCTCGGCCGGATTGCGCGTAATGTGGATGCCGCATTCTTCCATCACTGCCAGTTTGTCGTTGGCACCGCCCTGGCCGCCGGAGATGATCGCCCCGGCATGCCCCATGCGCTTGCCTTCCGGCGCGGTGACCCCGGCGATGAAGCCGACCACCGGCTTCTTCATATTGTCCTTGATCCAGCGCGCGCATTCCTCTTCATCGCTGCCGCCGATCTCGCCGACCATGATCACCGCATCGGTCTCCGGATCGTCATTGAACAATTTCATCACGTCGATGTGCTTGAGGCCGTTGATCGGATCGCCGCCGATGCCGACGCAGGACGATTGCCCGTAGCCGAGTGCGGTGAGCTGCCCGACCGCTTCGTAGGTCAGCGTGCCGGAACGCGACACCACGCCGATGCGCCCCTTCTTGTGGATATGTCCGGGCATGATGCCGATCTTGATTTCGTCCGGCGTGATCAGGCCGGGACAGTTTGGCCCGATCAGCAGCGTACGCCTGCCTTGCATCCTGTAACGCGTCTTCAGCATGTCGTGTACCGGTATGCCTTCGGTAATGCAGATCACCAGATCCAGCTCGGCCTCGACCGCCTCGTCGATCGCCGCGGCCGCACCCGAGGGCGGTACGTAGATCACCGACACGGTCGCCCCCGTTGCCTCCTTGGCATCGCGCACCGTGGCATACACCGGAATGCCTTCGAACTGTTCGCCCACCTTCTTCGGATTCACGCCCGCCACGAAACAGTTCGCGCCGTTGGCGTACTGCTTGCAATGAAAGGTATGGAACTGGCCGACCTTGCCGGTCATGCCCTGGGTGATGACTCTGGTGTCTTTGTTGATGAGGATGCTCATTTCGCCCCCTTGGCTGCGGCCACAACCTTCTGTGCGGCATCAGCCATGTCGTTGCCGGAGATGATGGGCAAGCCGGATTCGGCCAGGATCTTCTTACCCAGTTCCACGTTGGTCCCCTCCAGCCGCACCACCAGCGGCACGGCGAGATGCACCTCGCGCGCCGCTGCCACCACGCCTTCGGCGATCACGTCGCACTTCATGATGCCGCCGAAGATGTTGACCAGAATCGCCTTGAGGTGCGGATTCTTCAGCATCAGCTTGAACGCCTCGGTGACTTTTTCCTTGCTGGCTCCGCCGCCGACATCGAGGAAGTTCGCCGGGTTGCCGCCATACAGCTTGATGATGTCCATGGTCGCCATCGCCAGTCCGGCGCCGTTGACCAGGCAGCCGATGTCGCCGTCCAGCTGGATGTAGCTCAGCTCGAACTTCGAGGCCTCGATCTCGGCCGGATCTTCCTCGTCGAGATCGCGCAACGCGACGATCTCGGGATGCCGGTACAGCGCATTGGAATCGAAATTGAATTTCGCATCCAGCGCCAGCACGCGGTTGTCTGCCGTCAGCACCAGCGGGTTGATCTCCGCCAGCATCGCATCCTTCTGGACGAAGGCGCGATACAAACCCTGCAGCACCTTCACCGCCCCGCCACTCGCCGCATCGGGAATACCGATGGCACGCGCCGTCTGTGCCGCCTCGGCCTCAGTCAGCCCGGCCACCGGATCGATGCGCACGGTGCGGATCTTTTCCGGCGCATGCTTCGCGACCTCTTCGATCTCCATGCCACCCTCGCTGGAAGCCAGCAAGGCCACGCGCTGCGAACCGCGGTCAACCACCATGCCAACATAGAATTCCTTGACGATCTGCGCGCCCTCTTCGATGAGCAGACGGCGCACCTTCTGCCCTTCCGGGCCGGTCTGGTGCGTAACGAGCTGCATGCCGAGAATCTGGCCTGCAAATCGCCTTACTTCATCCGGCGATTTCGCCACCTTCACGCCGCCGCCCTTGCCGCGTCCGCCAGCGTGGATCTGCGCCTTCACCACCCACACATTGCCGCCCAACTTTTGCGCGGCAGCAACCGCTTCCTCGACGCTGAAGCAAGCCACTCCGCGCGGGGTGGGTACGCCAAACTCGCGCAATATCTCTTTACCCTGGTATTCGTGGATTTTCATGATGACTCCCTTCGGAACGGGCAGAATTTACCAGACCGCGCGCGAATGCGCAGGCATTTCAGCATGTGTGCAACCACTCCGATCCATGTGCGGTCGCTTTCAGCGATGCGCGCATCGGATGATGCGGCACATTGAAAATTGTCACCCGCTGCCGGGCAACATAGAATACCTGACAGCCATCGGGTTATTGCCCGACTTCGCTGCAACGGCAGCCCTTGGCCGGACTGCGTTTTTTACTCACCGATCTTGCCGCATCACGATGAATATCGAATCCTTCACAATCTATCTGATTCCCATCCTGCTGATCCTGTTCCTGTATCTGCGTGGCAGGTATAAACATGAAGCCGCGGCCGTCGAGGTGTTCACCGAATCGATCGAGGCCGGATTGACCGAGCCATCGTCCCTGCACCCCGAGATAGATCCCAACCTGTGCATGGGGGCCGGCAGCTGTATCAGCGCCTGTCCCGAGCATGCGATCGGCATGATCAAAGGCAAAGCGGTTCTGATCAACCCGACCCATTGCATCGGACACGGCGCTTGCGCACCGGCTTGCCCGCATAACGCGATCAAGCTGGTGTTTGGCACAGCCAAACGCGGCATGGACATCCCGCAGGTGGATGCGAACTTCGAGACCAATGTACCGGGGCTCTTCATCGCCGGCGAACTCGGTGGCATGGGCCTGATCCGCAAGGCGGCAACCCAGGGCATCCAGGCCATGGAATCCATCGCCAAACTCAAGGGCAGCGGCAACCCGTACGATGTGGTCATCATTGGCACCGGCCCCGCCGGCCTGGCCGCAACGCTCGGCGCAATCGAGAAAAAATTGCGTTATGTCACCATCGAGCAGGAAACCGCGCTGGGCGGGGCGATCTTCCAGTACCCGCGCAACAAGGTCGTCATGACCGCACCGGTCAAGCTGCCCATTGTCGGGAAAGTGCACTTCCAGGAAGTCAGCAAGGAAAAACTGCTCGAATTCTGGCAAGGGATCATCCAGAAGACCGGCATGAAGCTGAATTTCAACGAGCGCATGGAAAATATCAGCAGGACCGACAACGGCTTCATCGTCAAGACCACCAAAGGATCCTATGAGACCCGCGCAGTCCTGCTCGCCATCGGGCGCCGCGGCACGCCGCGCAAGCTGGGGGTGCCCGGCGAAGATCTGCCCAAGGTGGTGTACCGCCTGATCGAGCCCGAGCAATACCAGAACATGCATGTCCTGGTGGTGGGCGGCGGCGACAGCGCGCTTGAAGCCGCCATGGCCATCGCCGAGCAGCCGGGCACGACCGTCACCCTGTCCTATCGCAGCGATGCATTCGGACGCGGCAAACCGAAGAACCGCGACCGCCTGAAGGAAATGTCCGAAAAGGGCAAGCTGACGGTGCGTTTGAAATCGAACGTGAAACTGGTCAACAAGGAAAAGGTCTTCCTCGAGCAGGACGGAAAACTGATGCAGTTCCCCAACGATGCAGTCATCGTGTGCGCCGGCGGCATTTTGCCCACGCCGTTCCTCAAACAGATCGGCGTGATCGTCGAATCCAAATTCGGCACCGAGTAAGGTGGGGAAAAATAAAAAAGCCTGCCCCGAGGCAAGCCTTTCTGTGCAACTGGTGCCGCTTGTCGGATTCGAACTGACGACCTACCGCTTACAAGGCGGTTGCTCTACCAACTGAGCTAAAGCGGCGGGGATTTTGAAACTGGTGGGTCGGGCGAGATTCGAACTCGCGACCAACGGATTAAAAGTCCGCTGCTCTACCGACTGAGCTACCGACCCCCTCCCAAAAGGGAGCGCGCATTATACGGGTTTGACCTCGGGTGTCAAACCAGCCTATGCGCCTCTATAGCGCGTGGAATCAGGCACTCCGGCGGACTGGAAGCCTTCGCGGCGCAGCCGGCAGGAATCGCAGCGGCCGCAGGCGCGGCCTTGTTCGTCGGCCTGGTAGCAGGAGACCGTAATCCCGAAATCCACCCCCAGGCGCACGCCCTCGCGGATGATCTCCCCCTTGGACAGATGCAGCAGCGGCGCATGCAAGGTGAGCGGCTTGCCCTCGACTGCCGCCTTGGTCGCCAGGTTCGCCATGCGCTCGAATGCCTCCACATATTCCGGCCGGCAATCCGGATAGCCGGAATAATCCACGGCATTCACCCCGAAGAAGATGTCCTGCGACTTCAGCACTTCGGCCCATGCCAGCGCCAGCGACAGCATGATGGTGTTGCGTGCGGGTACATAGGTCAGCGGAATGCCGCTGCTTGCGCTCTCGGGCACCGCGATGCTGGAATCGGTCAGTGCCGAACCGCCGAAACCGGTGAGATTGATGTTCACCACGCGATGTTCGCGCGCACCGAGCGCCTGCGCGACCTGCCGTGCCGCAGCGAGTTCGGCATGATGGCGCTGTCCATAGTCCACGCTCAACGCATAGCACTCGAATCCTTGTGCGCGCGCCATCGCCAGCACCGTGGCCGAATCCAGCCCTCCCGACAGCAATACCACCGCTCGCTTCATTCTTAATGCCCCGCCTCGTTACCCCATAGCAGCTTGTGCAACTGCACCTGCAGACGCACCGGCAAATGGTCGCGCAATATCCATTCGGCCAGATACCTGGGCGCCAGCTGCCCCTGCGCCGGGGAGAACAGCACGGCACAGCGCCGAGCCAGCTGATGTTCCTGCAATACCTGTTTCGCCCATGCGTAATCCGCCTCGTCGCACAGCACGAACTTGATCTCGTCATGGGGATCGAGTCGATCCAGATTGCTCCAGAGATTCCTGGACATTTCGCCGGAAGCCGGCGTCTTGATGTCCAGCACCGTCATCACCCGCTCATCCACACCGCTCACATCCAGTGCGCCGCCGGTTTCCAGCGAAACCTCGTAGCCCGCATCACACAGGGCACGCAACAAGGATAGGCAATTCTTTTGCGCCAGCGGTTCGCCGCCGGTGACGGTGACATAACGCGGCGCATGGCGCGCCACCTCGGCCATGATCGCGTCCAGCGTCATGGTCTGCCCCCCGGTAAAGGCGTAGGTCGTATCGCAGTAGGTACAGCGCAAAGGGCAGCCGGTCAGGCGCACGAACACGGTCGGCAGCCCGACGCGACTGGTCTCGCCTTGCAGGGAATAGAAAATCTCGCTGATGCGCAACGACTCGCTGCTGTTATGAGACATGACCTTCGGAGAAACTACTTGATAGTGGCAAGGCGTTTCTTCGCCTTGTCCGACGCATCGCTACCCGGAAACTGGGAAATGAGCTGCTTGAGGGTTTTCCTGGCCGCCGTCTTGTTCTTCAATTCCAGCTGGCACTCGGCGATATTGAGCATCGCCTCGGCCACGCGCGGATGATCCTGGAACTTGCCGACCAGCGTCTCGTAACTGCTCAGGCAGTTCTTGTAATCCTTCAACAGGAAATACGAGTTGCCCATCCAGTAGCGGACATTGGCCTCATGCACGGACTGCGGGTAATTCTTCAGGAAATCACGGAACGCCGCAGCGGCGCTCTGATAGTTCTCGTTCTTGTACAGCGTATAGGCCGCATCGAATGCGCGGTTCTCGCCCAGCGGATCCGCCGACACGTCCCTGGCACCGTCGCTCCGATCGGATGCCGCGGCCGCGGAATCGCCGCCGGCTCCGGCCTCGACATGCCGCAGGCGCGTATCCAGATCAATGTAAAAGTCCTTCTGGCGTTTCTCGGCATCCTGCAGGTCGTGCGCGAACTCCTCGTTCTTGCCCCGCAGCTTGCGCAACTCCGTATTCAACGCTTCCATCTGCATCTGCAGATCGAGCGTGGAGCGGATCGCCTGCTCCTTGTCCGACTCCGACGCGGCCAACGCCTGCTCCAGCTTGATGACACGCGCTTCCAGCTGCTGCACCTGCTTGCGCGCATCCTCGTCGGCGAACAGCCCCGCCGAGGCGTGGCTGCTCACAGCGCACAGACAGATCAACAACCAGAAACGCATGGACCAGTGGCTTACTTGCTCAGATAAACGATGTCCGCACGACGGTTCTGCGACCAGCACGACTCGTTATGCTCGGTACAACGCGGCTTCTCTTCGCCATAGCTGACCGTTTCGATCTGCGATGCATCCGCACCGGACAAGATCAGCATCTTCTTCACGTTGTTGGCACGGCGCTGTCCCAAAGCCAAGTTGTACTCGGTGCTGCCGCGCTCGTCTGCATTGCCTTCCACACGAACCTTGACATCCTTGTTCTTGCCCAGGTATTCGCCGTGCTTTTGCACGGTGGCGCGATCCGCTTCCTGCACCGCATCCACGTCGAACGGGAAATACACGCTGCGCACTTCCGGCACGGCGGCTGCAGCGGCGGCGGCAGCAGCGGCTGCCGCATCGGCGGCAGTGGTGGTCTGCGCAGCTTGCGCAGTACCGGTGTCAGCAGCTTGTGTCGCGGCCGGTGCTGCGGCAGGTTCGCTGGCCGTTTCTTTCGGTTTTTGCGTTGCGCAGGCGGCCAGCAGGTTGACCAACAAAATGCTCAGGATAATTTTTTTCATCGCAATCTCCTAATGGTTGTTATTTAAGGAAAGGACCCCAGATCGGTTCGCGTATGTCACCACGCTGAGCGACCATCTTTTGCTTCACTCTTCCATCGCTAGATACGGTCGCCAATATACCACGACCTTGCGACTCGGTTGCAAACAAGACCAGCTTGCCATTGGGCGCGAAACTCGGCTTCTTTTCCCATCCGCCGCCCGTCAATACCTGCATCTGCTGGTTCGCAAAATCCTGCACCGCGATATAGAACACGCCATCCACAAAGTGCGAGAACACGAAGCTTTTCCCGTCCGGGCTGAAGCGCGGGGAGAAATTATTGGCGCCTTCGAAAGTCAATCGCTCGGCATGGCCGCCCTCTGCCGGCACACGATAGATCTGCGCGCTGCCGCCGCGATCCGAAGTGAACAGCAGGAATTTGCCATCCGGGGAGAACACCGGCTCGGTGTCGATCGTCTCGCTGAAGGTGATACGGTGCAGATCCTTGCCATCGCTGCGCACGATGTAGAGCTGCGAACTGCCGTCGCGCGACAACACCATGGCAAGCTGCTTGCCATCCGGCGACCAGGCCGGCGCGCTGTTGCTGCCGGAAAAATCGGCCAGCATGCTGCGCTGGCTCGTCAACAGCGATTGCACGAAGATCGTCGCATGACCGCGCTCGAAACTCACATAGGCAAGCTGGCTGCCGTCCGGCGACCAGGCCGGCGACATGATCGGCTCGTTCAATGCCAGCAAGGTCTGCTCGCCGTAACCGTCGCTATCGGCCACGACCAGGCGGTATTTCCTGCCTTCGCGGTTCACATAGGCGATGCGGGTACTGAACACGCCGGGACTGCCGGTCAGCTTCTCATAGACGAGGTCCGCGATGCGATGCCCGATGGCGCGTATCTGCTCGTTCTTGGCGGTCACGGCCAGACCGATGAGCTCGGTACGGCGCACCATGTCCAGCAGGCGGAACCGCACTTCGGTACGGCCGCCGTCGAGGGGGCGCACCTGGCCGATGATCAGCGCCTCGACCCCGGGCCACTCGACGTAATTCACCTCACCCGGTTCGTGCGGCAGCTTGCCGGCGGGGTCGATCATCTTGAACAGGCCGGTACGCAGCAGGTCGTTCGACACCACGCTGCTGACCGCCTGCGCACCCATCTGCTCCTCCCCGGCGAAGCGCACCAGCGAGATCGGGATCTGATGCTCGCCCGCCCCCGTGATCTCGATGGTCAACTCGGCCCGCGCAGAGCACGAGAAACACAACAACAATATTGCACCCAGCAAACGCATTGCACACCCTCCTAGGGTTTGATCGACAACTTCAATTCGCGGAACATCTTCTGCAGCGAAACGTCGTCCGGCACCGGCAGCGGCTCGGCCGACAGGATGGCGCGCGCCGCCGCATCGTCGTAGGCCGGAAAGCCGCTGCTCTTCAGCAGCACCGGATCGTCCATCAGCATGCCATCCGGCAGCAAGGTGACCTTGAAGATCGCTTCGGCGCTGTCGGGCACATCCGCCACGGCTTTCATCTTGCGCCGGATCTTGCTGCGGATCATGTCCTGGTAACGCTCGACCTGCACCCGCGTCGCCGCACTCACCTCCGCACGAACCCGCTGCTGCTCGGCCTGCCGGATCTTCTCCGAATACGCCTCCAGTTCGCGCCGTTCCGCTTCCTGCCTGGCCTTGGCCGCCGCTTTCGCTTTCTGGTCGTCCTGCCTGGCCTTCGCCTCGGCCTTCCTGCTTTTCCTGTCGCGCACCTGGATCTCGGCCTTCACCGGCGGCAGGACGGGTGGTACGACCCTGGCCGGAGGCGCCGGTTCCACCTTGGCCGGTTGCGGCGGCGGCGGAGGCGGCGCCGGTTCCTGACTGGGAACGACCTGGGTATCCGGCAGGCTGTCCCACATCTGCACCGTAAAGCTCTCCGACGACTGCGATTGCCAGCGGACGCCAAAATACAGCAGCGCAAAAAACGCCACATGCACCATCAGCGCCAGCGCGCCAGCGGAGTAGCGGTAGGGTTCGCGATAAGACAATGCGCCGCTCATCTGGTCTTGGTGAGCAACCCGATCTTCTTGATGTGCTGCTGCTGCAGGGTTTCCATGACGCTGACCACTTCCTCGTAGCGCACGCTCCTGTCGGCAGAGATCACGACCGGCTGCTCGGGGTTCTTCGCCAGACTCTGCTGCAACAGGGATGACAGCTCATCGTGCGACACCGGGAATTCCACTCCGCCCCTGGCATGGTCGCGCAGGGACCAGGTCCTGTCCTTCTTGATGATGACCTCCAGCGGCGCAACCGACGGCGCCGACGACTTGCCCACGCTGGGCAGGTCGATCTGTCCCGGATTCATCAACGGTGCGGTGATCATGAAGATGACCAGCAGCACCAGCATCACGTCGATGTAAGGCACGACGTTGATCTGGCTCATCTGTTGATGGGTGGCACGCCGGCCATAGCTCATGGCTGCCTCTGCAGGACATTGGAGAACTCCTCGATGAAGCTCTCGAAGCGGGACGACAGGCGTGCGATGTCATAGGCATAGCGGTTGTAGGCCACCACCGCCGGGATGGCGGCGAACAATCCCATGGCCGTTGCCACCAGCGCCTCGGCGATGCCGGGAGCGACTTGCGCGAGGGTCGCCTGGCCGACGCTGGACAGGCCGCGGAATGCGTTCATGATGCCCCACACCGTGCCCAGCAAGCCGACATAGGGGCTGACCGAGCCGACCGTGGCCAGGAAAGACAGGTGCGATTCCAGATCGTCCATCTCGCGCTGGTAGCGAGCCCGCATCGCGCGGCGCGTGCCGTCCATCACCGCCGCGCTCTCCACGCCATGGGTCTTCTTCAGCTTGACGAACTCGGCAAAACCCGCCGCGAAGATGCGTTCCAGCGCGCCGACGTCGCGCCGCGCCTGGCTGTTGGCCTGCTGATAGAGTGCGTTCAGATTGGTATTGCCCCAGAACGCGTCTTCGAATTCGACCGTCTGCCTGACGGCGGCCCTGACCCCGAACATCTTGAGGAAGATGTACCACCACGACATCAGCGACACCGACAGCAACAATCCCATCACCAGCTGCACCAGCACGCTGGCGTTGGCAACCAGATGAACGAACGACAAATCCTGGATCAGTTCCATTTGCTCAATCCCAATGTTTACGCAATACGTCCGGCACGCTCACCGGCTTGAAGGTCTTCATGTCCACGCACACCAGATGCACCTCGCCTTCGGCCAGCAACTCGTCGCCGCGCAGAATCTGCTGCGACACGGTAACGCGGCTGCGCCCGACCTCCTTGATGCTGGAGGTGACCGCCACCAGATCGTCCAGCAGGGCTGGCTTCAGGTAATCCAGCTTGAGCGAGCGCACCACGAACACCATGCCCAGCTCCTGCATCAGCCCCGCGTTGCTGTAGCCGAAGGTGCGCAGCCACTCGGTACGCGAACGCTCCATAAAGTTCACATAGCTGGCGTGATAGGTCACGCCGCCCGCATCCGTGTCCTGGAAATATATCCGGACCGGCCAGGAGAACACCTTGTGCTTACTCATCCCACAACTCCTTGTTGCCGCCGCTGCGCGGCTGCACCAGACCGAAATGCTGATACGCGTTGGCCGTCGCCATGCGTCCGCGCGGCGTGCGCTGCAGATAGCCCTGCTGGATCAGATACGGCTCCAGCACGTCCTCGATGGTGTCGCGTTCCTCGCCGATGGCGGCCGCGAGGTTGTCCACGCCGACCGGCCCGCCGAGGAACTTCTCGATCACCGTCTGCAACAGTTTCCTGTCCATCACGTCCAGTCCGCGCGCATCCACATCCAGCATGGTCAGCGCGGCATCCGCCACTGCGCGGTTGGCATCGCCGCCAGCTTTCACGTCGGCGTAGTCGCGCACCCGGCGTAATAGCCGGTTGGCGATGCGCGGCGTGCCGCGCGAACGGTTGGCAATCTCCAGCGCGCCGTCCGGCGTCAGGTTCATCTCCAGCAGGCTGGCCGAGCGCATCACGATGCGCTGCAGTTCCTGCGGCGTATAGAACTCCAGCCGCGCCACGATGCCGAAGCGGTCGCGCAGCGGGTTGGTCAGCATGCCGGCGCGCGTGGTCGCGCCGACCAGCGTGAACGGCGGCAGGTCGATCTTCACCGAACGCGCGCCCGGCCCCTCGCCGATCATGATGTCGATCTGGTAATCCTCCAGCGCGGGATAGAGGATCTCCTCCACCACCGGCGACAGGCGGTGGATCTCGTCGATGAACAGCACGTCGTGCGGCTCCAGATTGGTCAGCAAGGCCGCCAGATCGCCCGCCCGTTCCAGCACCGGACCGGACGTGTGGCGGATGTTGACGCCCATCTCGCGCGCGATGATCTGCGCCAGCGTCGTTTTGCCCAGGCCGGGCGGGCCGAACAGCAGCACATGGTCGAGCGCTTCCTTGCGCTGCTTCGCCGCCTGGATGAAGATTTCCAGCTGGCCGCGTATCTTCTCCTGCCCGACGTATTCGTCCAGCTGCTTGGGGCGCAGCGCGCGCTCCAGCGCTTCCTCCTGCTGCGAGACAGGCGCAGCGGAGATCAGGCGCGGGGCGGCGGAAAGGTCGTCGTGCTGGATCATGCTTTGGATAATAACTTAAGCGCCTGACGAATGCCGTCGGAGACACCGGATTCCTTGGGCAACTGCTGCGCCGCCCAATCCGCCTCTTTCTCGTTGTAGCCCAGCGCCAGCAAGGCATTGACGATGTCGCTGCCGGACGATGCGCCCGGCGCACCGGATGCCGCCCCGGACGCGCTCGCGGCGAACTTGCCCTGCAGTTCCAGCAACAGGCGCTCGGCGGTCTTCTTGCCCACGCCGGGTATCCTGGTCAGGCGCGCGGCATCCTTGTTGGCCACCGCCAGCGCGAGATCGGCCAGACTCAATCCGGACAACACCGACAACGCGAGTTTCGGACCGACGCCGCTGATCTTGAGCAACTGGCGGAAGGCGACGCGCTCTTCGTGCGTGAGGAATCCGAACAGCAGGTGCGCATCCTCGCGCACGATGAGTTGCGTATGCAGCACGACTTTCTCATGCAGCGCGGGCAGGTTGTAGAAGGTGCTCATCGGCACGTCCACCTCGTAGCCGACGCCCTGCACGTCCAGCACGATCTGCGGCGGATTCTTTTCCAGCAGGATGCCGCTCAGTCTCCCAATCATTCGTTTCCCTTAATTCAAGTCGTCCCGCCCAAAATGGCATGCCCGCAAGCCCCGTAAAATGGCGATGTGCAAAGCACCCATGTGAAGAATCCCGTCATTCGGCCCTCTTCAGGCCAATCGCCCGAAGAGGGCCGTCCTTCGGGCCTGCAGACAAGGCATCCTTTCCGGCTCACCTGCTCAGCAACAACGCCAGCGACAGCAGCGCGCCATGCACCAGCATCGCGCCGATGGTGAGCTTGATCGCATCGCCCAGTCGCTGCGGTTGCGCGGCATGGCGCAACAGGAGGCGCGCCGCTTTCCCGCTCAGCGGCAGCGCCAGTCCGGCCAGCAAGGCCCACCGCGGCAGCCAGCCCAGCGCCACGCCCGCCAGCAGCCAGGCATAAGCCAGCGCGACGATCAGCGCATAGCCCCAGCGCGCGTGCCGCACTTCCAGGCGCGCCACCCAATGCAGTTTGCCAGCGGCCGTATCGGCCGTGCGGTCGGGAAACTGGTTGATGTAGAGCAGATTCGTCACCAGCAGCGCGTATGACAATCCAGCGGCAAAAGGCGCGGCCGCAAAACCCTTGCGCTGCACGAAATCCGTACCGACCGTGATGGCAAGGAACCCGGCCGCCACGCACAATTCCCCCAGCCCGCGGCTGTTCAGGCGGAACGGCGGCGCCGAATACGCCCAGCCGATGAACAGGCCCGCCAGGCCCACATACATCAACTGCGGCGCGGACCGGGCCATCAGCCACAGCCCGGCGGCGGCCACGCAGGCCATCAGCGCAAACCCGAGATTGCGCGTCTGCGCCGGTGTCAGCACGCCGTTCTGGATGAAGCGGCTGCCGCCGGTGAAGGGGAAGATGCGTCCGGTATTCTGCGCATCGGTGCCGTTCAGCGCATCGTAGTAATCGTTCAGCACGTTCACCCCGGCATGCGCCAGCAGCGCGAACAGCAGCGTGACCAGCGCCAGCGGGGTATCGAACGCCACACCGTCGTGCCAGGCGACCGCCAGCCCGATCAGGCTGGCCATCAGGCTGGCGCCGAGGAAGGCCGGCCGCGTCGCCGCGAAATAGCGCGCGAGCGGGTTCTGGAATGCCGCGAGCGTCGGCTCCAGCGGTTGCGTCATACCAGCCTCCCTCCCCGTACCCGAAACCCTCTGGTCGCCAGCGCCCCCAATCCCATGCCGCCGTGCGCATGGCAGATGGCGCAGGCCAGCGCATCCGCCGCATCCGGGCTGGGCGTACCGGACAGCTTGAGCAGGCGCTGCACCATCGCCTGCACCTGCTCCTTGTCGGCATGGCCGTTGCCGACCACCGCCTGCTTCACCTGCAGCGCCGTGTATTCCGCCACCGGCAAGTCCGCCTGCACCGCTGCGCAGATCGCCGCGCCGCGCGCCTGACCGAGCAGCAGTGTGGACTGCGGGTTGACGTTGACGAACACCTTTTCCACCGCGACCTGTTCCGGCTTGTGCCGGGCGATGACCTCGCCCAGCGAAGCCAGGATCACTTTCAACCGTTCCGGCAGTTCGCCGTCCGGCGTCTTGATGCAGCCGCTGGCGACGTAGTGCAACTGCTGGCCTTCCTTGTCGAGCACACCAAAACCAGTCACTCTCAAACCTGGATCGATGCCGAGAATGCGCATTACGCTTCGATCACCGCATTGGTATAGACCTGTTGCACATCGCCCAGGTCCTCCAGCGCGTCCAGCAGCTTCTGCATTCTGGCCGCATCGTCGCCGGCAAGCACCACCTCGTTCTCCGCCTTCATGGTGACCTCGCCCATCTCCGGCTTGAAACCGGCCGATTCCAGGCGCTGCTTCACCGCCACGAAATCGTGGGGCGCGGTGATGACTTCGATGCTGCCGTCGTCGTTATTGATGATGTCTTCGGCGCCCGCGTCCAGCGCCACTTCCATCAACGCGTTCTCGTCGGTGCCGGGAGCGAAGACCATCTGCCCGCAGTGCCTGAACATGAACGCCACGGAACCGTCGGTGCCGAGGTTGCCGCCGTTTTTGGCAAAGGCATGGCGCACGTCGGCCACGGTGCGCGTCTTGTTGTCGGTCATGCAGTCGACCATCACCGCCGCGCCGTTGATGCCGTAGCCTTCATAGCGCAGCTCCAGGTAATCCACGCCTTCCAGTTCGCCCGCGCCGCGCTTGATGGCGCGCTCGACGTTGTCCTTCGGCATGTTGTGGTCGTAGGCCTTTTCCATCGCCAGACGCAGGCGCGGATTGATGTCCGGATCGCTGCCGCCCAGTTTCGCCGCGACGGTGATTTCCTTGATCAGGCGGGTGAATATCTGGCCGCGCTTGGCATCCTGACGCCCTTTGCGGTGTTGAATATTCGCCCATTTACTGTGGCCGGCCATGACGCTTCCCCGAATATGAAAAATAAGCCGGATGTTAACATTTCGCGCCTCATTGACCAAAATGCGGCGCCCCGCGCGCCAGTGCGCACGAAGCCGCTTTGCCCCCGGACTGGCGGGTTATAATCGGCCGAATTTTTTCAGCACTTCCCAATGAACATATTTTACGAAGAAGAAGGCGGCTTCAAGGTCGGCAACATCCTCGCCGACAACACCACCTCCCTGCAGGTCGAGAACACCCACGGCAAGCGCAGCAAGATCAAGGCAGCCAACGTCATGTTGCGCTTCGCCCAGCCCGGGCTGTCCGAGTTCATGACCCAGGCCGAGCAGGTCGCCGCCGGCATCGATGTGGATTTCCTGTGGGAAGCCTCGCCGCCCGAAGAGTTCGATTTCGACACCCTCGCGAAAGAATACTTCGGCCATGTGCCGAATCCCATCGAAGCCGCCGGCGCACTGATCCGCCTGCACGGCTCGCCCATGCATTTCTACAAGAAGGGCAAGGGCCGCTACAAGGCTGCGCCTGCCGAAGCGCTGAAGGCGGCGCTCGCCAGCGTCGAGAAGAAGCGCCTGCAGGCCGAACTGCAGGCACGATATACCGAACAGCTCAGCAACTTCCAAATGCCCGCGGAATTCGCCGACCATCTGGCCATGGTGCTGTACAAACCCGACCGCAACACCATCGAGGTCAAGGCGCTGGAAGCGGCCTGCGCCGCCACGCACCTGTCCGCGGCGCACCTGCTGGAAAAATGCGGCGCGCTGCCGTCCACGCACGACTACCACCTGAACAAGTTCCTGTTCGAGAACTTCCCGCGCGGCACAGGTTTCCCCGCGGTATCGGTGGAAGAACATCCGGAATTGCCACTGGCCGGCATCGCCGCCTTCAGCATCGACGATGCCAGCACCACCGAGATCGACGATGCGTTCTCGGTCGATAAACTGCCGAACGGCAACTGGCGCATCGGCATCCACATCGCCGCACCCGCGCTGGGCATTGCCCCGAACTCGCCCATCGACGCCATCGCCGCGCAGCGCATGTCCACCGTGTACATGCCGGGCGACAAGATCACCATGCTGCCGGACAACGTGGTGCAGGCCTTCACGCTGTGCGCGGACAAGGTCTGCCCGGCGCTGTCGCTGTATGTCGAAGCGGATGCGGCGACGCTGGCGGTATTGGGCAGCGAGAGCCGCGTCGAGCGCCTGCACATCGCCTCCAACCTGCGCCACGATACGCTGGAGCCGCTGTTCAACGAACAGACGCTGGCCGCGGGCAAGCTCGATTACGACCATGCCGCAGAGCTGAAGCTGCTGTGGGACTTCGCGCAGAAGCTGGAAGCGGCGCGCGGCAAGTCGGCCGACAACAGCACGCAGCAGATCGACTACACCTTCCACGTCGAGAACGACCGTATCACCATCGGCCACCGCCTGCGCGGCTCGCCCATCGACAAGGTGGTGTCGGAACTGATGATCCTGGCCAACAGCACCTGGGGCAAACTGCTGGACGACCACAAGGTGGCCGGCATCTACCGCACGCAGAACAACGGCAAGGTCAAGATGAGCACCGTCGCCGCGCCGCACCAAGGCCTGGGCGTGGCGCATTACGCCTGGTCGAGTTCACCGTTGCGCCGCTACGTGGACCTGGTGAATCAGCGCCAGCTCGTCAGCGTGCTGCGCGGAGAAACCCCACCCTATGCGAGGAACGACACCGTGCTGTTCGCCATCCTGCGCGACTTCGACACCGCCTACACCACCTACAATGAATTCCAGCGCAACATGGAACGCTACTGGTGCCTGCGCTGGCTGCTGCAGGAAAACATGAAGCAGGCCGAGGCGCTGGTGCTGCGCGAAAACTTGGTCAAGTTCGCCGACATCCCGCTGGTCGGGCGCATTCCGTCGTTGCCCGAGCTGCCCCCCAACACCCGCGTGTCCTTGGAGATCGTGGCGGTCGACCTGCTCGACCTGGAGTTCGAGGCACGCTATCTGGCCAGCGTGGAAACACCCGCATGAGATACCCATCCGTCAATGTGCTGCGGCCCGACAGTCAGCGCCTGACGTTTGCCATGCTGTCCTCGCTCGCCGTGCACGCCTTCGTCCTGTTCGGCATCGCCTTCGTGGTGCCCGACTGGAAGAACATCCCCGTCTTCAGCCAGCCGCTGGAAGTCGTGCTGGTCAACAGCAAATCGAGCAGCCGCCCGAACAACGCCACCGCCTATGCGCAAAGCAACCTCGATGGCGGCGGCAACACCGAAGAGGATCGTCATGCCAAGACGCCCTTCCCCGCCATCGGCGATGCGCAGCGTTTCACCCCGGAACAGACCGCCCAGCGCCTGCGCCAGCTGGAACAGGAAAGCAAACGCCTGCTCACCCGCAACAAGAGCGATTACAGCGTGGCGGAGGACAAAACGCAGGAGCAGCAGAACAGTGCCGGCGCCGACGGGCGCGACCTGGTGGAACGTTCGCTCGAGATCGCGCGCCTGGAGGCGCAGATCAGCAAAAGCCTCGATATGTACGAAAAGATGCCGAAACGGAAATTTATCGGTGCGCGCACCCAGGAATACCGCTACGCCCAATATGTGGAAGACTGGCGCGCCAAGGTCGAACGCATCGGCAACCTGAACTATCCCGAGGTCGCGCGCAGCCAGAAGATCTACGGCAGCCTCACCCTCACCGTCTCCATCAAGGCAGACGGCAGCGTGGACAGCATCGAGATCAACCGCCCGTCCGGCCAGCGCATCCTCGATGCCGCCGCCATCCGCATCGTCAAACTCTCCGCCCCCTTCGCTCCTTTCCCGCCCGACATCCGCAAGGACACCGACATTCTCAGCATCACCCGCACCTGGACCTTCACCAGCAGCGACAAGCTGGAAAGCGAGTAGCGCTGAGAGCAGCGAGCGGGGCCCCGTTTACGGGGTGTGAGCGTCCGCGAGTGGTTGCCGTTGCCGAGACTTGCGCACCATGCATTACCCAGCCTTGACTGAGGCAACCGCTGGAGCAACTCCGGCGCTACACTTGCCGGGTGTGAACGTCCGCAGCCAGCGCCGCACGATGCCTCACAGCATGGCCTCAACCTCCCTGACCCACACGCTCAACGGATTCAAAGCCGGCGCCGGATCCTCGGTGGCGACAGAAGGACAACGGCGCTTGATCTCCTGCAGGATGCTGTGCAGCTGCCAAAGCGTCTCATCCAGCAACAACCGCGCGTCGAAACAGGCACGCGCGTCCTCCTCGAGGCCGATCAGATCCGCTCCGTTCAGGTCGAGGTTCAGCCCGGCATCGACAATCTCCATTTTCAGATTCGTCATGCGCTCGCTGGCAAACACGCAAGCCAGGTTCGTGCCATCAAATCCGCTCCGCGCCTTTTCCCAGGCCGCAAATACGGCCGCAATTTGCGCTATCTTCTCCTGCGCCAGCTGCTTGTCTATCTCCGAACAAAAGGGCACCTCGGTCTCTTCCCGATAAAACACCTTGAGGAAAGGAACCAGGTCTGCGCCATATCTGCGCTGGTTCAGCTTGAGCATGGTTTCCAGCTTGAATCCCCCGCCGGCATCGCCAGTCGCACTCCGGCTGGCGACCACCTCGGCGATGCCGATTATCCGACCGTACTGCCCGAATTCGCCGGCCTTCAATCCCCGCGGATAGCCGCTGCCGTCCAGCCGCTCGTGATGCTGCAGAACCGCATCGACCACTTTCTGCCGGTATTCCGGATAAGCCTTCAGGATGATCCCGCCCGTCACGGTGTGGACATACAGATGGCGCCGCTCCGACTCCGTCATCCTGTAGTCGCGTTCCAGCAATCTCGGATCCACATGCAACATGCCGATGTCGTGCAGCAATGCGCCGGTGGCCAGATCGACCAGTTGGCTCCTGTTCATCTGCAGCTGCATGCCGATATAGGCGCTCACCAGCGCCACATAAAGGCTGCGCTGGAAAAGGTTCGCATTCGTTTCGCGCATGACCGTCAATTTGAAGGCGATCGCCGGATTGAGCGGCACCTGCCTGAGGACAAGCGGCAATGTCATGCCATCCAGCTGGCTGCCCTGAATCATCCCCAGCCGCCTGTCTTCCTGCATCAACCGTTCGGCACTTTCCGCCAGGCTCGCACGAGTGACCATATCCTCGGTGGAAAGGCTCTCGTCCAGCGGAGGAACGAGTTTGTGCTGCAGCAAACGCTCGTACAACGAACTGTCGACCTTCATGCCGGCGCCGATGAGCTTCATTCCGGAGGCGGCGTGGATGTCCCGGCTGGCAATCACAGGCCGCGCATCCCCCATCTGCGTCACGCTGCGCAGATAGTGCGGATCGCTCAACTGGCTTTCGGCGAGGGATGTCGATTCGTTCATGGCTGGCTCACCTGTCGTTCTTCAACATGTCGGGCTGGAAGAGTTTTGCATTGTTGCGTCCGCTCTGCTTGGCGAAATACATGGCAATGTCGGCATTCTTGAGCAGCGACTTGTCCTCGTCGCCATGCTCGGGGTAGATGGCAACGCCTATGCTCGACGAGATATGGATCTCGTAACCCGCCAATTCGAACGGCTGGTTGAGGGCATACCGTATCTTCTCCGCCACGGTCATGACATCCCGGCCTCTTTCCATACTGGGAAGCAGCACGATGAATTCGTCTCCCCCGATACGCGAGATGGTATCGCTCTCGCGCACGCAGCGTTGCATCCGCACGGCCACCTCCTTCAGCAGCAAGTCGCCGACATCGTGCCCCAGCGTGTCGTTGACCGGCTTGAATTGATCGAGGTCGATGAACATGACCGCCAGATGCGCCATGCTCCGCCTGGCGCTGGCCATCGACTGCTGCAGGCGGTCGCTGAACAATGCCCGGTTGGGCAACCCGGTGAGTGCGTCGTAATGCGCCATATGGTGCATCTGCTCTTCCAGCTGCTTTGCCTGGGTGACATCGTCGTAGATTGCAACGATCTCGCCATTGGGCAATCTGTACACGTAATTCTCGCGCCATCCTGCGATGCGCCCGTCGCGATAGAAGGAAGCGGGATGATGTTCGGCCACACCGCTCTTCCAGACGCGCCTCAGCACATCCAGCAGGCCATATTCCCGCCCTCCGGGAAACAGATCCGCCACACTCTTGCCGATCATGTCCTCGCGGCGCACCTTGTTGATCCGTTCCGCCGCGTAATTAAGGTCGCTGATGATGAAATCATCATCCTCCGGGGATGCCTGGAACACCGCAACACCGCTGCTCAGGTTCTCGAACAATTCCTTCAGGCGGGATTCGCTCTCCTTCAGTTCCCGCGTCCGCTGCTGCACCTGCGCCTCGACGCGAGCGGTGTAACCCGTACCCAGCAGCAACAGGGCTCCCAGCAAACCGACGCCGAACGTCCCCATGGCAAGTACGGCCCAGCTTTGCCAGCCGCGATGCTGCTTGAGATAGGCCGCCGTCGGCATGGTTTGCAAACGATAATGACGGCTGCCGAAATCGAACTCGCTCTCGAACAATATTTCTGGTGGAGTCGACGCGAAATTGTCGTATATGACGGTTTGCGCATCTTCATCGATAAGACGAACGTGCAACAAGGCGCTTGCGGGCGGCAATATCCGGTCGATGAAGTCCCTCACCTTGAGCACGGTAAGGACGACACCGGCTTCCCGGTTCTTGAGCCGCACGGATTGCATGATCAATATTCCGCTCTGGCTTTCGGCCTGAACCAGAATGATGGGCGCGGAAGCAGACACCGCACCTTTTACGGCGGACTTCTCCAATGTTTCCTGCCGCTGGGGCGTCGAAGCCAGATCGAAACCCAGAGCCGGCTCGTTGCCTTCGAGCGGCTCGACATAGGTCACGGGAAAATACTCGCTGCGTTCCGCTGCCCTGGCCATGCGGCCATCCGCACCGCGCTCCCTGATTTGAAAACCGGGAACCTCCCTGCGCTGCGCAGCCTCGAAACCGGATCGTTGCGGGGACTCGACGCGCGGAGCCCATTCGAACGCCTGGATCATGGGGAAACGAGTCAATATGTTCTGGGCGAACCGCTGGAATTCCTGCCGGGAAATGTATCCATTCGCATCATGCACAAACAATCCTCGCATGCCTGCCAGCACGGCCTCCTGCTCATCCAGCCGGGTCCGGATCTGATTCAACGACTGCTCGGATACCTGACGGAATTCCTTCAGCGAATCACTCTGCTCCCATTGATTGGTTTTGAAAAACAGCAGGACGAATAGCGCAAACACCAGCCCCATCGGCACAGCCACGGTCCCCACGCGCGACCTCCACAATGCGCGCGGTTCGCCGAAGAATGCCATCGCGATCGGCAGCAGCATGATGATGCCCAGGGAATCGCCGATCCACCACGAAAACCAGTTTTGCCCCAAATTGTCCGCGTCCAGCACTCCCAGCGCCCAAAGCCCGGCCACGGACAGGCTGGCGCTCACCGAACAGGCGAAGACGGACAAGGACAGAAACTTGGAGAGATCCCTGATCCTGTCAAACGCGGCGGGATAGCCGATTGCGCGCCGCAATAACCATCCGCCCACGCCCGCCTGCAGCATGGATGCAACGGCGATGATCAGGGCGGCCGCGAGGCTGATTCCGGAGACGGCGGGACCGGTCGAATAGCCGACCCAGACATTCAGCAGGAACGAAGCCAGGAAAATCGATGGCAGCGCACGGTTGCCGAGGATGAACGTGGCGGCGATCGCAACACCGGCAGGAGGAAATATGGCGGAAGCGTATCCCGGCGGCAGCGCCAGCATCAATGCAGCTTTCCCGCTGATCACATAGGTGACTACGATCAGCAGGGAAGCAAGCGCTTTCCTGTATGTCACTCTCATCCCGTTTTCCGCTTCTGATTATTTTTGGTTTAGTGGGCGGATCATGCTGGTTGAAGTTCGAGCATCACCAGTTATTCGATAACACCTTGCCACGCCGTACTTAATTGGATACTACGCCCGATTCCGCAGCGTGTCTAATCAGCCGCCGCAACCGTTCCGCCCATCCCCCGCCAAACTTGGAATACGCCGGGACGGCGGTTAGAATGCCATCCATGTTGCGTTCCCTCTTCCTCAAATCGCTGCTCGTCTTCGCCCTGCTGTTCGCCCAGCAGGGCGCGTTCGTCCACGGCATCGGGCATACGATGGCGGAACAATCGCAGGATCAATCGCTGCCGCACGACAAGCACTGCGACCTGTGCGCGGTGTATGCCCAGATCGGCAGCGCCATCGGGGTCAGCCACATCCATTTCGATTTCGCGTCCGCGTTCGAATCGATCCATACCGCGCCCTCCTTTGCCTTCCGTTCTCTTGCGTTCACCGCGTTCACCGCGCGCGCGCCGCCCTGCTCCGTTTAAAGCCGTTCCGACTCCCCGCAGCGAAGCGCGCGGGGTTCTGCATGCTTTAATGGAGTAACCATGTTCAAAAAGTTCTGTTCGAATACGGCTGTTGCCGTACTGCTGGGGCATTCCCTCGGCGCATCCGCACATGACACGAGCAGCGACAACGCCTTCAATCCGGCACTGTCGCTGATCCTTTCCGGCACCTATGGCAACATGCAGCGCGATCCCGCGATCCCCGCCACGGGATTCGCCATGAATCCCAACCCGGCGCAAACCCAGGGTTTCAGCTTGGGCGAATCCGAACTGGGTATCGCCGCCGATATCGACCCCGAGTTTCGCGGCTTCGCCACCTTTGCCATCCTGTCCGCCAGCATCAGCGTCGAGAATGCCTTCGTGCAAACCTCGACGCTGGGCAACGGCCTCAATCTCAAATTCGGCCGCTTCTTCTCGTCGCTCGGCTACCTGAACGAACAGCACGCGCACGCCTGGGATTTCGTCGACCAGCCGCTGGTGTACAACACCCTGTGGAATAGCCAATTGATCGAGGACGGCATGCAGCTCAAGTGGCTGGCGCCAACCGACATGTTCGTCGAAATCGGCGGCGAGGTCGGCAGGGGCTTCGGCTATCCGGGCACGGATACCCCGAAGAATGGCAGCGGTGCAACCGTGCTGTTTGCCCATGTCGGCGACGATATCGGCATCGAGCAAAGCTGGCGGGCCGGCATTTCGGCTCACCGGACCAGGCAGACCAACGCGCAGAGTACCGCCGTGCCCGACTTGCTGAACACGCCGGGCGGCGTGAACGACAGCTTCAACGGCAACAGCAGCACTGCCGGACTGGATTTCATCTGGAAATACGCGCCCAACGGCAATTTCCGCGAACGCTACGTGAAAGTGCAGAGCGAATATTTCCGGCGCAGGCAGGATGGCATGCTGACCTACGGCACGCAGCCGGGCGGCGCGAACATCACCGACGGCTACAACGACACGCAAAGCGGCTGGTATGTGCAAAGCGTGTACCAGTTCATGCCGACCTGGCGCACCGGCCTGCGCTACGACCGGCTCGATCCCGGCGTCGCCGCGGTAGGCGCGCTGAATGCCGGCAACGTCATCTCCAATTATGCGTACACCCCGTCGCGGGTCACCTGGATGGCCGATTACAGCGCCAGCGAGTTCTCGCGCATACGCCTGCAGCTGGTGCGCGACAATTCCCGGCAGGGCCTGCCGGACAACCAGCTTTTCCTGCAATACATCATGAGCATGGGCGCGCACGGCGCGCACCAGTACTGATACACGCGATTCCAAAGGAAAAATCATGCATAGAATCCTCGCCACCCTCGCCCTGTTGCTGCTCAGCGGCAACGTGCACGCCGCACTCAACGTATTCGCCTGCGAACCCGAATGGGCGGCACTCACGCAACAGCTTGCCGGCAGCCAGGCCAACATCTATACCGCCACCGGTCCGCTGCAAGACCCCCACCAGGTGCAGGCGCGCCCCAGCCTGATCGCCAGGGCTCGCGGCGCGCAACTGCTGGTATGCACCGGCGCCGAACTGGAGGTCGGCTGGATGCCGGTGGTCCTGCGCGAATCCACCAACAGCAATATCCAGCCCGGCAGTGCCGGACATTTCGAAGCGGCAAAGTATGTCGCCATGCTGGAGGTGCCCAGCCGCCTGGACCGTGCCGATGGCGACGTGCATGCGGCCGGAAATCCGCACATCCAGACCGATGCGCGCAATTTCCTGCCGATCGCCGACGCGCTGAGCAAACGCCTGATCCAGCTCGATCCGGCGAACGCCGAGTATTACCGGCAGCGCCACGATGCCTTCGACCGGCAGTGGCGCGCCGCCATCGCCAAATGGGAGCAGCAGGCCGCCCCGCTGAAAGGCATCTCCATCGTGGTGCACCACAAGGGCTTCCCCTATCTGAACGACTGGCTGGGCCTGAACGAGGTCGCCGAACTGGAACCGAAGCCGGGCATGGAACCCAGCGCGGCCTATCTGGAGAAGGTGCTGGGCGACCTGCAGCTGCATCCGGCGCGCATGGTATTGCGCGCGGCCTACCAGAACGAGCGCCCGTCGGAATGGGTCGCGGAACGTGCGCACATTCCGGCCGTGATGCTGCCCTTCACCGTGGGCGGCACGCCGCAGGCGACCGACCTGTTCGCGCTGTTCGACGACACCATCCAGCGCCTGCTGGCGGGATTGCGATAGCCCCCTCCTTCCGGCCATCGCCGGGATGACGAACCAGTGAAAGGTACGCCATGAACAGCATCGAACTCGACATCCTCCTCCCCGCCTTCATCGCCGGCCTGCTGGTGCTCGCCACGCACATCCCGTTCGGCATGCGCATCCTGCAGCGCGGCGTGGTGTTCGCCGACCTCGCCGTGGCGCAGATCGCCGGGCTCGGCGTGATCATCGCAGGACTGCTCGACCTCACCGCCCATCCGCTGCTGGTGCAGCTCATCGCCGCCGCCAGCGCGCTGGGCGGAGCGGCGTTGCTGGCATGGATCGAACAGCGCCTGCCCGAGGTGAAAGAGGCCTGCATCGGCCTCGCATTCGTGCTCTCCGCCAGCCTCGGCATCCTGCTGATGAGCCACGACGTGCATGCCGGCGAACACCTGAAAGACCTGCTGGTCGGGCAGATCCTGTGGGTCAGCGACAGCCAGCTCATCGCCACCACAGCGCTCACCGCGGTCCTGCTGGTCGCATGGAAAACCCTGCGCCAGCGCTTCGGCCATTTCGGTTTCTATGCGCTGTTCGCCATCGCCATCACCGCCTCGGTGCAGCTGGTCGGCATCTATCTGGTGTTCGCCAGCCTGATCGTGCCCGCGCTGATGACCTGGCGACAGACAAGGAGGCGCTATCTGCGGGCCTTCGCGATCGGCATCGCCGGCTATGCGGCGGGCCTGCTGCTGTCGGTGTGGCTGGATCTGCCGACGGGCGCCGCCATCGTGTGGGCGATGATGCTGTGCGGGGGAATCGCGCTGCTCGCCGAAAAACGGCGCTGAAGATTTGCCGCTGATCGCCCGGATCGCAGAGCAGGTTCACTCGTCGCGATGCGCCCAGTGCCCGCCGAAGCGCGGCATCTGGTCGTCGAACGTCTTTTGCTGTTCCGGCGTCAGCACCGCATAGAATTCCTTCAGCGCAGCCAGATGCTCGGCCAGCCGGGCTTCCATGGCGCGCAGATGTTCCAGTCCCTTTTCCAGCCGCTGCGGCGCATTCAGCTTGTCCATCTCGGCCGGATCGGGGCGCTTCAGCTGGCCCGGCATGGGTTGCTGCACAGCGAATTTCTTCCAGGCCGGCTCCTGCTGTGCGGTCAATTTGAGTTTGTCGTGCAGCGCGGCCAGGCGCTGTTCATGCATCTTTTCCATGCGCGCGGGATCCATGCCCATCGGCCCATGCCCGTAGCCGCAGTCGTCGCCGTGCGCGAATGCGTTGGCCGACAGGGCGATGATGGCGGCGCCCGCCAGGATCATCTTCACTGACTTGTTCATGCTGGTTCTCCATTGTTGGTTGAATGACGTGCCGTAGAAGCACGGTGCCCATTTAACCCGCGCCATGTATCCGGCATATGTCGGCTGCCGCCGATTTTGTACGGTTTTGTATCGTTCACCCGCCGGGACGAATTTCGTTGTAATGTCCGCCCCATGACGAATCCCGCTACGCCGCCCCGCATCCTGATCGTCGATGACGATGCGGACATCCGCAGCCTGCTGGCCGACTATCTCGGCGAGCAGGGCTGGCTGGTCAGCACCGCGCAGGACGGTACGGCCATGCAGCAAGTGCTCGACAGCACCCCGATAGACCTGATCGTGCTCGACCTGACCCTGCCCGGCAGCGACGGGCTGATCTTGTGCCGCGATCTGCGCGCGCGTACCGCCATCCCCGTCATCATGCTGACGGCGCGCAGCGCACCGCTGGATCGCATACTCGGGCTGGAAATCGGGGCCGACGACTACCTGTGCAAACCGTTCGAGCCGCGCGAACTGCTGGTGCGCATCCGCAACGTGTTGCGCCGCAACGGTTCGGCGGCGCGAGAGATGCCCGGTGCCTCCGTGTGGCATTTCGCCGACTGGACGCTGGACGAGAACACCCGGCAGTTGCAGAACAGCGCCGGTCTGGTGGTCATGCTTTCCGGCGGCGAATACCGCCTGCTCAAGGCGTTGCTGGAACGCCCCAACCGCGCGCTCAACCGCGACCAGCTGCTGAGCCTGACGCAGGGCCGCGAGACCGATCCGCTCGATCGTTCCATCGACCTGCACATCAGCCGCCTGCGCCAGAAACTGGGCGACGATGCCCGCGCACCCCGGCTCATCAAGACGCTGCGCAACGAAGGCTATCTGCTGGCGGCGGCCGTGAAACGGGGAAGCTGACGTGTTTGCCTTCTTCCGTTCCATGCACGGCCGTTTGTTCCTGATCCTGCTGGCAGGCATGTTCGTGACCTCGATCGGCACCATGTTGCTTACCCACTCCAGGCAGCAGGAGATGTTCGAACGCGTGCGTGCCCAGCATCTGTCGGTGGAGATCGCCGACATGGTGGAGACGCTGAGGAAGATGCCGTCGCCGCGGCGCGAAGACTTCCTGCGCGAACCGCACGGCATGGGCATACGCGCGCATCCGGAAGACGGCATTGCGCCGCCGTCCGCCGCCAGGGACGAACTGCTGGAAGAAGCGCTGCACCAGCGCCTGGAAGACGTGGCTGTGACGGCGCAGCAGCCGAACCATGCAAGCTGCGGGGACGAGCCGATCAGGTGGCCGCGCTACATGCGGGAGCCGCCGGAATGCCAGCGCGTGCATCTCTCGCTGCCGGACGGCAGCGGACTTGTGCTCGTTATTCCGATGCCGCACATGCGCGGCCCGCTCTACCCGCCACCCGTGTGGAGCGCCCTGCTGCTGTTCGCCGTGTGTATCGGACTGCTGGCCTGGCTGGTGGCACGCATCGCCACCAGCCCGTTGCGGCAGCTGGCCGATGCCGCCGACAAGCTCGATATCTCCCGCGCCGGCGAAGCGCTGCCCGAACTGGGCAGCAGCGAAGTGCGCGTCGCCACGCGCGCGTTCAACCGCATGCAGAAGCGCATCTACGAGGACGTGCGCGAACGCACCGGCATGCTGGCTGCGATCACCCACGACCTGCAGACCCCGCTGACGCGGCTGCGTTTGCGCCTGGAAAAACTGCCGGACGAGGGCTTGCGCAACAAGCTGGTCGGCGACATGCAGGCCATGCAGCAGATGCTGCAGGAAGGACTGGAGCTGTCGCGCAGCCTGGACAGCAGCGAGGCTTCCCGGCTGCTGGATCTCGATTCGCTGCTGGACAGCCTGTGCAGCGATGCCGCCGAGGCCGGACAGCAGATCGAGTACAAGGAGCGCACTGCCGTGCAGTTGCAGGCGCAGCCGCTGGCCTTGCGCCGCGCGCTCTCCAACCTGCTGGACAACGCCGTGAAATACGGCCAGCGCGCGGAAGTCTCGCTGAACCGTGACGCGCGCCATTGCCATATCCTGATCCGCGATTCCGGTCCCGGCATCCCGCCGGATCTGCTGGAGACCGTATTCATCCCGTTCTACCGCATCGAGCATTCGCGCTCGCGCGAAAGCGGCGGGACCGGCCTGGGGCTGAGCATCGCCCGCAACATCGTGATGCGCCATAACGGCGAGCTCACGCTGCGCAACCACCCGTCGGGCGGACTCGAGGCGCATGTAGTATTGCCATTGACGATACAGGCCGGACGCAGGCTTCCGTTATAATCGGCGTCCTTATTGACGGACGCATCCGTATGACTGACCGTTACGCCGTGATCGGCAACCCCATTTCGCATAGTAAGTCACCACTCATCCACCGCATGTTTGCCGAGCAGACCGGGCAGGATATGAGCTACGAAGCCATCGAAGCGCCGCTGGACGGTTTCGCCGCGACCGTCCGGCGCCTGCGCGATGCCGGCTACAAAGGCTGCAATGTGACGGTGCCGTTCAAGTTCGAGGCATACGCCCTCTGCGATCAGCTGGGCGCGCGGGCACGCGATGCCAAGGCGGTGAACACACTGCTGTTCCAGGACGGCAAGATACTCGGCACCAACACCGACGGAGCCGGACTGCTGAACGACATCGAGCACAATCTCGGCTTCAAGCTGATGTGGAAGGATGCGCTGCTGCTCGGCGCCGGCGGCGCGGCGGCAGGCGTGCTGTGGCCGCTGTTCAATGCCGGCGTCGGCGTGGATATCGCCAATCGCACACTCGACAAGGCGCAGGCGCTGGCCGGGGAGTTCAAGGAAGCGGGCACCGTCCATGCCCGCAAATACGAGGATCTCGCCGGCAGGAAATACGACCTCGTGATCAACGCCACCTCCAGCGGGCTGAAGGACGAGCTGCCGCCGCTGCCCGAGGGCCTGTTCAAACCGGGCGCTCTGGCCTACGACATGATGTATGGACGCGAGACGCCGTTCATGGCGTTCGCCCGCAAACGCGGCGCAGCGCTCGTCTCGGACGGACTCGGCATGCTGGTGGAACAGGCTGCCGAAGCATTCCAGGTATGGCGCGGCGTGCGCCCGGACACTCGCCCGGTGCTTGAGAAGTTGCGCGCATGAAGAAGGTGAAAGGTCTGTTCTGGCGCATCGCGCTGGCGCTGTTCGCGCTGTTGCTGCTGTACCAGTTGTGGCTGTTCGCCCATGTCTGCTGGTGGATCAAGTTCAACCCCGCCACCAGCGCCTTCATGGAAGACCGCCTGGAGGTGATGCAGGACAGGAACCCGAAGGCCGGGTTGCAATACAAATGGGTGCCCTACGACAGGATCTCCGACAACCTCAAGCGCGCCCTGATCGCCTCCGAGGATGCCAAGTTCGTCGATCACGAGGGCTTCGATTGGGAGGGAATCGCCAAGGCCTACGAGAAGAACCTGAAAAAGGGCAGGATCGTGGCGGGGGGCTCCACCATCAGCCAGCAACTGGCGAAAAACCTGTTCCTTTCCACCAGGAAGACCCCGTGGCGCAAAGGCGAGGAAGCCATCATCACGCTGATGCTGGAAGCCGTGATGGACAAGCAGCGCATCTTCGAGATCTACCTGAACGTGATCGAATGGGGCGATGGGGTGTTCGGCGCGGAAGCGGCGGCGCGCCATTATTTCGGCGTCAGCGCAGCGCAGCTCACCCCGGAACAGGCCGCCAAGCTCGCCGCGATGGTTCCCAATCCGCGCTACTACGACAAACACCGCGAAGCGCGCGGCATGCTCGCCAAGACCATCGTCATCCTCGACCGCATGCCGGATGCGGACATCCCCTGAACGGACGGAGCGTTGCATTCGATCGCCTGCCGTAATACATTGCCCGCATCCGGCAAATGCGGCGACCCGGCGGGAGTGATCGATGGCCATTCCAATACCGTATGTCCACGACGGGATCGGACTGTTCATGTCCCTGCTGTCAGTCCCGCTGATCATGCGGAAGGTACCGATGAACCGCATTTACGGCATCCGCATCCGGAAGGCCTGCGTTTCGCAGCATAACTGGTATGAGATCAATGCCTATGGCGGCAAGCTGCTGCTGTCATTCGGCCTCTCCCTGCTTGCCTTCAGCTGGTGCTATCCGGAACTGGCGCCGCCGCCGACCAGCGCATGGGCTCCCGTATATCTGGCGATCCCCTTGTTGCCGATCATTCCACTGCTTGTCCTCGTCAACATTTTTGCCGAACGCCTGCCGGAACGATAGTACGCAACGATGCGAACGAAGGATGCGAGCCAGCACCCGGTTCGCTTGCCGGAAAAGACGCTTGGTGCCAGAAGATCCCTAGCGGAAGTCGTCCGCCAGTATCTTCGGCGCACGATCGTGCTTGTACAGCAAGGGGATGAGCACGATGGTCGCGACCACCATGAAATGCGGGCCAAACAGCCAGAACACCAGCGGCACGCAGAAATAGTAAGTGCGCATGCCGATACTGTAGTACTTCCCCGCACTGTTCAGATACAACGCGACATGCTGCGCGGTCAGCGACTTATGGTTGAGTCCGAGCGGCACGTTGATCAGGAAACCGACATGGTTGAAGATGCGGATGGCCATGGAGAAACTGAAGAAGGCCACGAACAGGTTGATCAGCAGCAATATCAGCTTGATCGCCCACAGTTCGGAATGGGTCGCTCCGTACAGGTTCAGGGTATGCCATGCCCCGCCCTGAGCCTGGGCGCTCAGGGTCAGCACCCCCATGATCAGCAGCACGGCGGTCGAAGCGAGGAAAGTCGCCGCCATGGTGGAGTTGCGCAGGGTCTGCACCGGGATGACATCGGGCTTGCCCGAACTCATCATGGTTTCCACCCACAGGGTACGGGCGATCCGGTTGATCGCCTGAACCGTGTAGGTGGGATCTTTGCGCACCTTGTTGCGGAGGTAGACGTGATAGACCACCAGGATCAGTACGGAGATGATGAAGCTGATGATGTCGTTGGAATAAACGCTTACCCAGGTAGCGACCACCGATGTATCTGTCAATTTTGCTTCCCCCAGCAATTTTCCCTATTTGTTCAGCCTGAGCTTTTCGCGCTTCTCGGCGAGGCGCAGCAACTCGAAGGTGATCCATGCGACGAACACCATGCCGATGGTGAAGGCGGTGTAGGAGATCGGCCACGGGATACCCTGCGTCATCATGGAGAACTCGGACATGCCGCCGATGCCGGCGATCACGTTGAGCGGCATGAACACCACGCTGAGCACGGTCAGCCGCTTGATCACCTTGTTCTGGTTGATGTTGATGAAGCCGACGGTGGCATCCATCAGGAAGTTGATCTTGCCGAACAGGAAGGTGGTGTGACCGTCCAGCGACTCGATATCGCGCAGGATCTGCTGCGCATCGTCCAGCTGGTGGCGTTCGATCACCCGGCTGCGCATGAGGAAGGAGACGGCACGGCGGGTATCCAGCACGTTGCGGCGGATGCGCCCGTTCAGGTCCTCCTCCTGGCCGATGTCCGACAGCATCTTGGCCGCCTCTTCGTCGGTCATCTGTTTGCTCAGCACATGGCTGCCGACCTTCTCCAGTCCCTGATAGACATCCTCCAGCGCATCGGCGGAATACTCCACGTCCGCCGCATACAGGTCCAGCAGCACGTCGCGCGCATCGGAAACATAGTTGGGCTGCGAGAAGGCGCGCAGGCGCTGCAGGCGAAATACCGGCAACTCTTCCTTGCGCACCGAAAACAGGATGTCCTGATGCAGGATGAAGTTCACCCCGACGTTGCGCGACACGTCTTCCTTGTCGAGCAGGAAGTCGGATCGCAAATGAATCTCGCCATTCTCTTCCACATAGAAGCGCGCGCTGGATTCAAGGTCGCTCACCCGGTCGGGGTCGGGCAGTTCGATGCCATAGGCGTCACCGACCCAGGTGCGTTCCTCGAACGACGGGTCGACCAGGTCGATCCAGATCGGCTTGGCCCTGGTCAGGTCGTCCTGGGTGTTGACCTGTATCTCGCGCATGCGGCCTTCGAACAGTTCAAACGCCTTGATGCGCGCGCGGTCGTTCTTGAACGCCCGCTTGCCCAGCGCATGCAGGATGGAGACCGAGACCCCCGGCAGCACCTGCTCCTTGCGCCGTTCGTCGATCTGGTCCCAGATGAACAGCTGGTCGGCATCGGGCAGGATCTCCAGCATTTCGGCGATCTCGGCCGGTGCCATCTCGCTCAACAACAGCTGGATGCGCGCCAGGTTCTGCTTGCGCACCAGCGTCTCCACCAGATCATGGTGCGGCATATCCTGCTTGTGCACCATCTCTTCCGTCACCCTGCGCTTCTCCAATAGAGTCAGCACCGCCTGGCGGTGGTCCTGGTATTGGATGTTGGGCTCGTTCGACATGGGCGGAATTATAGCCTCACAAACGCCGGCGGTTCAGGTGCATTTTGCCTTTTCCGCGCTATTTTTGAATGCGCTCCGGCAGCCTGCGTCGACGCCCCGCTCCCTGCCGGGGGTGGCTTTGCTCCAGCCCCGCGCCCGCCGCCGCTCAACTGAACGGCGCGCTGTTCCACTGTTCCAGCCACGCCGGCAACTCGTTCGCCGGCATGGGCCGCGCGATGCCGTAGCCTTGCCCGTATTCGCACCCCATCGCCACCAGCTCCCGGAACAGTTCTTCAGATTCCACGCCCTCGGCGACGATCTTGCGATCGAACGCCTTGGCCAGCGCGATGACGCCCTGCACGATGGCGCGGTCGCCCGGGTCGCTCAGCAGGTCGCGGATGAAGGACTGGTCGATCTTCAGCGTATCGACCGGCAGACGCCCCAGATAGGACAGCGAGGAATAGCCGGTGCCAAAGTCATCCAGGGCGAAGCTGATGCCGATCTTGCGGCAACGCTCGATGGTATCGCTCACCCGGGGTATGTCTTCCAGCGCGGCCGTCTCCAGCACCTCGACCTGCAGGCAGCCTTGCGGCAGGTCCGGATGGCGCAGTATCTTGCGTTTCAATTTCCAGGCGAAATCCTTCGCCTGCAGGTAGCCGGCCGAGATGTTGATGCTCAGTTGCATCGGCAGGCCCGCCTGGTGCCATCTCTCCAGCTGGACGAGCGCCGTCGTGACGACCCAATCCCCCAGCTCGATCTCCAGCGTCGTTCCCTCGATCGCATACAGGAATTCCGCCGGAGCGAGCAGGCCGCGTTCGGGATGGCGCCAGCGGATCAGCGCCTCCGCTCCTACCAGCTGGAATGAGCGCATGTCGACCTTGGGCTGGTAATACAGCTCGAATTCGTTCCGCCCCAGGGCCAGCGCAAGCCGCCGCAGGAACTCGTGGTGGCTGCGCGTGCGCTGGTCGTTTTCCGCATCGTAGAGAAAGTAGCGATTCTTGCCCGATTGCTTGGCGCTATACATCGCCTGATCGGCGTGCCGCAGCAGGGTATCTGCATCGTGGTCATCCCCGGGATAGGTCGCGACACCGATGCTGGCGCTGACCTCGAACAACTTGTTCCTGATCTCGATCGGCTGGCTGATCGCCTCCAGCAGACGGTTCAGACTGGCCGAGCACTCGTCGGCGGCATGCAGTCCGAGCAGCAGGACGGCAAACTCGTCGCCGCCCAGGCGGGCGACCGTGTCGTCCCCCCGGATCGAGTTCTTGATGCGCTGCGTCACTTCGATCAGCACCTTGTCGCCGGCTTCGTGTCCCATAGTATCGTTGACCAGCTTGAACCCATCCAGGTCGAGGTAACAGACCGCCAGGATGGTGCCTTCCCGCTTGCTGTGCGCCAGTGCCTGCTGCAGGCGGTCGGCCAGCAGCACACGATTGGGAATGCCGGTCAGCGCATCGTAGTGCGCGATGTGCTCCAGCTGTTTCTCATGCTGTTTCAGCTGGGTAATGTCGGAGAAGGTCCCGACCATGAGGGCGGGTTCGCCCGCCTCGTCCCGCTGCGTGACCGTACCGCGGCACAGTATCCATTTCCAGCTGCCGTCCTTGCATACCAGGCGCATCTCCGAAACGTAATAGCCCGTCTTCCGCTTGAGAAACCCACGCAGCTCGTTCCTGACACGCCGCTCATCGTCGGCATGCACGACCTTGAAGACGGTCCCGGAACGATCCCCCAGTTCCTCTTCGGTATAGCCCAGCATGTCGGCAAAACGCCTGGAATAATGGAATTCCCCGCTTTGCAGCTGCCAGTCCCACACCGCATCTCCCGATCCTTCCAGTGCATGGCGCAAGCGCTCCTCGGTCAGGCGCAACACCTCCCGCTCTTCTTCGTGCGTGCGCTGCAACTCGCGGAAGGTCTCGTATTTTTCGAAGATCACGAACAGCACGAGCAGATACAGACAGCCGGTCAGCACGTCGACATGCGAGTAACCCGTGGCGAAATAGGGCAATGCATCGATGGCCACGATGGTCAGCAGGATGATGACCAGCCAGGTGCGCCCGGCCCTGCGGCCTTGCAGGAAGAACGCCGCCGCCGACAGCAGGAAGAACAGCGACAAGCGCATCGTGTTGTAAGGCGCCAATATATAGACTGCCGTGAACAGGCCGTAGGACAGCGCCAGCGCGACCGAACTTGCCAGATCGACATTGCTGCCACGCCGGCGCAGGTATATGCGCAAGGCGAAACAGAAACCGGCAAAGCCGAAATCGATCATGCCCATCGCAACGCTCGCCTGCCAGCGGATGAACCCCATCCCCAGCGCGACGATGCCGCCGAACAGGAACACGCCGTCGAGGAAGGCGGCCTTGTACCCCACGTTCCGCCCCTGACTGGCGCTATTCGGATTGAACGACCCGTTCTTTTTCATTGCTGCGAATCTCTCCTGGCCGAACGGAACTTGGATGGTTATTCTTGCCTCGTTGCACGCGCGGCATCACTGCCCCAAGGGATGCCTGCCTCGCCCGATGATCTGAAATCCATAGCCAGCAAAACCCGACCTGTGATATTTTGCTGCATAGTCGCACTCGCGAAGACGACAAATCATTAAGCGGCAATCTTATCACGCACACGACTCTGAAATGACCGATAGCTCACCCATCCAACCATCCAGGATCGACGCGCAACTCGAACGCTCCCTGCTCGATATCGAAATTCCGCCCTGCCCAGAAATCCTTATGCGCATCATGGATGAAATGCACAAGGAAGAGCCCGACTACCACCGATTGAGCAATATCATCAGCGCCGATGTCGCCCTCGCCGCCGGATTGCTCAAGGCCACCAATTCGCCGCACTTCGTCCGCCCGCAGCGCGCACGTACGGTCTACGATGCATTGTCGATCCTCGGCCTCAGGGTGGCCAGCCACACCATCGCCGGCATCATCCTGCGCAACATGTTCCCGGATACGCCGCACATGCTCCGTTTCTGGGATGCGTCGGCACGCACGGCGCGTCTTTCCGCCTGGCTCGCGCGCAAGCTGGACACCCCCGGCCTGAACGCCGACGATGCCTATACCTTCGGCCTGTTCCACGATTGCGGCATCCCGGTGCTGATGGTGCGTTTTCCGAACTACAAGGAAATCCTGGGCCAGGCGAACAGCGATGCGCTCAACGAATTCACCGTATCGGAAGACGCGCAGCTGCAGATCAACCACGCCATCGTCGGCAGCAGACTGGCGCAAAGCTGGTGGCTGGAAGAAGACATGCACCAGGCCATCCTCCACCATCATTCGCTTGCAGCACTGGCTCCCGACTCCGCACTACCGAAATCCAGCCGCCAGTTCATTGCGACTGCCCAGCTGGCCGAGCATTTTTCGCAGCAGCAACTCGGCCTGGGAATGACGCAGGAATGGCCGAAACTGGCCGCTGCCTGCCTGGCAACGCTGCAGATCGATGAGGACGACATGGAATTCCTGTATTCCGAGGCAAAACCCATCCTCGCGGCAGCAGATTAACCCGCGTCCTCGTATCGGCCTGCAATAGCCGGTCCATCACACTTCTTCCGCAGCAGGTATTGGGCACGCCGAAAACGGAGCGTGCGCAAGTGCGCTCTGCGCACGGCAAACATGGACGGGAATTCGGGAGTGAAAGACAGGCCGGTTCGCTGAATAAGCTCAACAAACACGAGTTGGTGAAACACACACTGCGTTGCGGCGAACGCAGAGGCGCAGAAAGGGCGAAACGCAACGACCCGGCGCCCGCCCCAATCTACGAAGCTTAGGCGCCGAGGATGCCTTTGCCTGCTGCAGGAGCGGCAGCCGATTTGGCCGTTGCTTTCTTGGCAGGTTTTTTCGCTGCTGCTTTTTTCGCTGCCGGCTTCTTGGCGGCTACTTTTTTGGCGGCTGGCTTCTTCGCTGCTGCCTTTTTCGCTGCCGGTTTCTTGGCGGCTACTTTTTTGGCGGCTGGCTTCTTCGCTGCTGCCTTTTTCGCTGCCGGCTTCTTGGCGGCTACTTTTTTGGCGGCTGGCTTCTTCGCTGCTGCCTTTTTCGCTGCCGGCTTCTTGGCGGCTACTTTTTTGGCGGCTGGCTTCTTCGCTGCTGCTGCCTTTTTGGCGGCAGGCTTCTTCGCGGCAGCCTTCTTGGTGGTGGTGCTCTTTGCTTTGGTTGTTGCAGCCATTTTCATTCCTTATAAAAATTGATGGACTAACCAGTGACAACATTGCGTGCACCAACTGCACTCCCGATGCGCCTTTCTACTGCTTGAAATCTCCCAACACGCACGGTGACGGCATTCTATGCGCGATTAAAAAAATTGCGCAACACTTTTATGCATTATTTTCCAAATATTTTCACGCGACGATTTTCTCTGCAGCGTAGAGCTGGCGTACCGTTTCGCGTTCCCGGATCAGGTGCACGACCGTTCCGTCGACCATCACTTCGGCAGCCCGGGGGCGCGTGTTGTAGTTCGAACTCATGCTCATCCCGTACGCTCCGGCCGACATCACGGCCAGCGCATCTCCTTTATCCACGGCCATCTCGCGGGCATGGCCGATGAAATCCCCGGTCTCGCAGATCGGCCCGACCACCTCGTATTGCTGTGCCGGACCATCCCTTTTCTGCAGCGGCAGGATGGCATGATAGGCATCGTACAGTGCCGGACGCATGAGGTCGTTCATCGCCGCATCGACGATGGCAAAGTTCTTTTCTTCACCGTGCTTGAGATATTCGATACGCGTCAGCAGCACCCCGGCATTGCCGACCAGCACCCGGCCGGGCTCGACGATGAGTTTCTCGGAACGGCCTTGCAGTGCTGCCAGCAGGGCTTTCCCGTATTCGGCGATGGTAGGCGGCGTCTCGTCGTCGTAGCGGATACCCAGCCCGCCGCCCAGGTCGAGATGTTCCAGCGCGATGCCCGCCGCAGCCAGTTTATCCACCAGCGCCAGCACTTTCTCCGCTGCCGCGATGAACGGGCTGGTCTCGGTGAGCTGCGAACCGATGTGGCAATCCATGCCGGTCACGCGCAAGTGCGGCATGCCGGCCGCCTTGCGGTACAGCGCCAGGGCTTCAGTGTAGGCTACGCCGAACTTGTTCTGCTTGAGCCCGGTGGAGATGTAAGGATGGGTCTTCGCATCCACGTCCGGATTCACGCGCAGGCTGACCGGCGCCACCTTGCCCATGCTGCCCGCCACCGCGTTCAGCCGGTCCAGTTCGGGCGCCGACTCGACATTGAAGCAGAGGATCTCCGCCTCCAGCGCCTGGCGCATCTCGGCTTCGCTTTTGCCGACGCCGGAGAACACCACCTTGCCGGCCGCCCCGCCCGCCGCCAGCACGCGCTGCAGCTCGCCGCCGGAAACGATGTCGAAGCCGGCCCCCAGGCGGGCAAACAGGTTGAGGATGGCGAGGTTGGAATTGGCTTTCACCGCGTAGCAGATCAGATGCTCGCGGCCCTTGAGCACCTCGTCGAACTGGCGATAGCCATCGGTCAGTGCCGCACGGGAATAGGCGTAACACGGCGTACCGAAGCGCCGCGCAATGTCGTTCAGCGCAACGCCCTCGACGAACAGCTGGTCCTGCTGATAATGGAAATATTCTTTCATGGTCACTTCTTGCTTTCTGGATTTGCGGGAGCGGGTTGCGAGGCGGCCGGCGCAGCGGCGGCATCCGGAGCGGCGGGCGGCGGGGGCGGCAGGAACAGCGGACCTTTGCGTCCGCATCCTTGCAGGATGGCGGTCAACAGCAACATAATGCCGAGGATGCGCATGACTTTATCTTTCATAACGATCAGAACGGGCGCGATTATATGACGGAAAGCCCAGGCGACGAACCGCGCAGCGCGCTGTTCGCGCGCATCCGCCAGATGGTGGATGGACGCGGCGCGGACATCCGCCAGCACCTGAACGGCAATGCACTGCGTCTGGAATTCGCCGACCAGCAGCGCATCCTGATCAATCTAGACGCGCGAACAAACAACGTGTGGCTGGCTGCACGCACGGGGGGGATCGAATTCGTCCACCACGCCGGCATATGGCGCGCACACGACCAGAGCGAACTCTTCGCCAGGCTGAACGAAGCCATCGATCTGGCGATCGCCAGCGACCCGCGCAATGCGCGCGCCCCCGCGGCGCAGGCAATGCCGGCCGTCGCCCCCACGCGCACCGCCGGGAAAAACCACATGCTGCGCAATGTCGCCATCGCCATGCTGGCCGCCGCGCTGGCTTTCTGGTCGGCACAGCGATTGGGCAAACCACCGGCATCGCGACCGGCGACGGCCCAGACACCCACCCTGTCGCTCAATCAGTTGCATTACCCATGCGAAGGCGCTTTGCCTGCCAACGGCAATGTGAGCATCTTCCCGGCCAGCCGCATGCCCGTCGGCGGCGCTGACGATCCCGAGGTCACCCTGAAGAACGATCATCCGCATCCCGTGCTGCTGATTCTCACAGCGGCGGCGAGCGCCGTCCCCTCATTGTCGGTATTGGTGCACGCCGGACAGGCTGCCGCCGTGCACCTGCCTGCCGGGCGGTACGACATGATGTTCAGCGTCGGCGACAACTGGTGCAATCCGCGCAACGGATTCTCGGAAGGCCACCTGCTGAAATTCGACCAGCCGCTGACCGTGCAGGCAGGCAAACCGGTGCAGGTGGCCATGCAGGCATCCGGCAGCGGCATCGCGGACCTGCAGGTGCTGGTGCACGCCTTCCATCCGGCGGTCACGGCGCCGCCCCCCGACTACACCGGCGATGGCCGCATGCAGGTGTCGCGCCATGCGGATGGACACTTCTACCTGCCGGGCAACATCGACGACACCCCCATCGTGTTCATGCTGGATACCGACTCCCCGGTCACCTCCATTTCCAGCGGCCTTGCCCGCCAGGCCGGCATCCGCAATTGCAAGGCGATCCAGCCGGCGGCTGCGAACACCCCTGCGGCTGGCTGCATCGCCCTGGTACCGCACATGAGGCTGGGCCACTTCGCACTGGAGAACATCACCGTGGCGGTACTGCCGGACACGGAGACCAACCTGCTCGGCACCAACGTGCTGCGCAACTTTCAAGTCAGCCAGCACGACAGCCAGTTGCTGATCGGACGGCGTTAATCGAGGAACCGGACATGACAGAGAGCGAATTCAACGAACAGGCCGATGCGGTATTCCTGCGCATCGAACAGGCGATAGACGATGGCGATGCGGATATCGATTACGACAGCAACGGCACGGTGCTGGAAATGGAGTTTGCCGATGGCAGCAAAGTGATCGTCAATCGCCATGTGCCGAACCGGGAGATCTGGCTCGCCGCAAAATCGGGCGGATTCCACTATGCCTTGCAGGATGGCCGCTGGCTGAGCCAGCGCGACGGCAGCGAACTGTTCGCCAGACTGGGCGAACTGGTGCAACTGGGTACGGGCACAAGGCTGGTGTTCTAGGCGCCGGCGCAACCGCCGGGGGACTGGCGGCAAGTGGCAGGAAGAATGCCAGGCAGAAGAGAAAATCTGCTTCGATGCTTCAGTGATCTGGGGGAGGAGACTACTGGGATCGCATCCGCCTCCACCTGGCAGGACGAACTCTAGAACCGTTCCCGCCGTTTGGGAATGTGACAAATTGTCGCAGGGCAGGATGCCGCGCGGCAATTTGCGGCGAAGGCTCATGCCGGCCCGATCCGGCGCAACCCCGGCACCGCTCTGCCTATTCGGCCACTCCGTAGCTGCGCAATTCGGCGCGACACTGTTTGTAATCCGGACACGCGCTTTCCACCACGCGCCAGAAGGCGGGCGAATGGTTCATCTCGACCAAGTGCGCCAGTTCATGCACCACCACATAGTCGATCAGGTGCAGCGGCATCTTCACCAGCTGCCAGTTCAGCCGGACCACGCCGCGCACGGTGCAGCTGCCCCACTGGGTGCGCGCCGCGGACAACCTGATTTCGCGCGGTGCCACCTGCAGCAACGGCGCGAAATGCTCCACGCATTCCTGAAACACGCGCAACGCTTCCTGCCGGTACCAGAGCAGCACCGCCTTTTCGATGTGTGCAGTCTCCGCCTCCAGTCCGACCGGAACGTGCAATACTTCGCCGTGCAGTTGCGGCATGGCGCCGCGTGACTTCGGCGTCAGCGTCAGCAGGAACGTTTCGCCGCGAAACGGGATGCGAGCGCCTTCCGCCCAGGATATCGGCGGCACCCTTTTCGATTGCCACCCTTCCAGCTGCTTCACCACCCAGTCGGCCTTGTCCTGCAATACGCTGTGCAGCCATTTTTCGGAAGCCCGCAACGGCATGTTGACGGTCAGACCGCGCTCGTCGATGCGCAGGCCGATGCTGCGGCGCCTGCCGCTGCGCTTGAGGGTGTAGCTGATTTCCTTGCCGGAAAGATGGATGTTGCGTTGTTCAACGACAGGCGGGGGAAGCTTCCGGCGCAATGCGCTGAACATCAGTCGAGCTTGCCCATCTCGCCTTCGATCCAGTCTTCGACGCGGCGGCTGATCTCCTCCGCCTTGAGGCCCGACGGATCGATGGGCTGTCCGATACTCATGACGATGGTACCGGGATGTTTCAGGAACGAATTGCGCCCCCAGAACTTGCCGGCATTGTGCGCCACCGGCACCACGGGTGCGCCTGTGCTTTCGCCCAGCAGGGCACCGCCGATCTTGTACTTGCCGCGCACGCCATAGGGCATGCGCGTGCCTTCGGGGAAGATCACCACGCAGAAACCGCGCTCGAGCCGGTCCTTGCCCTGCTCCAGCAGCTGTCTCATCGCCTGTTTGCCCTTGCTGCGGTCGATGGCAATGGGGCTGGTCAGCGCCAGGCCCCAGCCGAAGAACGGCAGCCACAGCAACTCGCGCTTGAGCACCCAGACCTGGTCGGGAAACACGGTCTGCAGCGCGAACGTCTCCCACGCCGACTGATGCTTGCACATCACGATGCATGGCTGCTGCGGAATATTCTCGGCACCGCGTACTTCCATGCGGATGCCGCAGATCACGCGCAACAGCCACATCGTGCTGTAGGCGAGGCCGGTGGCGATGCGGTAGCGCGTATGCGGCTTGAACGGGAACAGGAACAGCACCATCGAGGCGTAGATGGGCGTCCACACCAGCTGCACCAGGAAAAATATCAGGGAGCGGAGAGGCGTCATACCAGCGTCGCCACCACCGATGCCAGATCGGGATAGATCAAGGTACCTGCCGGCAGATCGCCCTTGGCCTGGGTCTTGGTGCCCTTGCCCGTCAGCACCAGGATCGGCTGCGCTTCCAGCCGCGCGGCTGCCTGCAGGTCGCGCAGCGAATCGCCGACCGCCGGCACGCCCTTCAGATTGGCGCCGTAACGCATGGCGATCTCTTCCAGCATCCCGCTCTTCGGCTTGCGGCAGCCGCAGTTCGCATCGTTGGTGTGCGGGCAGAAGAACACCGCATCGATGCGCCCACCGAGCAATGCGCACGCCTTGTGCATCTTGTCGTGGATCGCGTTCAAGGTCGGCATGTCGAACAGTCCGCGCCCGATGCCGGACTGGTTGGTCGCCACCACCACGCGGTAATCGGCCTGGGTCAGGCGCGCGATGGCCTCCAGGCTGCCGGGAATGGGCTTCCACTCGTCCGGACTCTTGATGAACTGGTCGGAATCGAAGTTGATGACGCCGTCGCGGTCGAGGATGATGAGCTTGCTCATGGAAACGGCACCCTCAAGCCGCCAGCCTGGAAATGTCGGCAACCTGGTTCATCAGGCCGCCAAGCTGCCTGAGCAGCAGCGCCCGGTTGATGCGCAGCTTCCTGTCTTCCGCCATCACCATCACCTGATCGAAGAAGTCATCGATGAAAGGCTTCAGCGTGACCAGCGCCTTCAGGTTCTGGCCGTATTCGCCGCGGCTGAAGTAGCCCTGCGCGAACGGGGTGATATCCACCATCGCCTGGTGCAGGTTGCGCTCGGCCTCGTCCGTCATCAGCTTGGCATCGAACACGGCACTCGCCATGGCCGCACCCAGCTCCTCGTGGTTCTTGCGCATGATGTTCTGCACGCGCTTGTTGGCGGCAGCCAGGTCCTTCGCCACAGCCATCGCGGCAAAGGCGCGCACGCCCTGCAGGCGCGGCAGCACTTCGTGCAGACGGCCGTTCAGCACCGCCAGCACGGCCTCGATATGCGACGGATCGAAGCTGCGGTCGCGCAGATAGCCGCGCAAGCGATCCATCATGAAACCTTCCACGTCCGCCGCCACCGATGCGCTCAGCATGCCGGACGGGAAGTTCTCGACTGTCGCCTTCAGCAGCGCAGGCAGCGGCAGATCGAGCGGCGTCTCGACCAGGATGCGCAGGATGCCCAAAGCCTGGCGGCGCAAACCGAAGGGATCCTTGTCGCCGGTCGGGATCTGTCCGACGCCGTAGATGCCGACGACCGTCTCCAGCTTGTCGGCCAGCGCCACCGCGCTCGCAACTGCGCCCACCGGGATGGAATCCCCGGCAAAACGCGGGTGATAATGCGCCTCGATGGCGTTCGCCACCTCCAGGTCCTCGCCGTCGTGGAAGGCATAGTAGCGACCGATGATGCCCTGCAGCTCGGGGAACTCGCCCACCATGTCGGTGAGCAGGTCGGCCTTGCACAGACGCGCCACCAGTTCCGCATTGGCCTTGTCGGCGTCCAGCAGCCGGGCGATGGTCCCTGCCAGCGTGGTGATGCGCTCGACGCGCTGCAGCTGGGTACCCAGCTTATTGTGATACACCACGTTGCCGAGTTTCTCGACGCGCGATTCCAGCTTCTGCTTGCGGTCCTGGTTGAAGAAGAAACGCGCATCGGCCAGACGCGGACGCACCACGCGCTGATTGCCTTCGATGATATGGTGCGGATCACTCACCTGCATGTTGGAGACGATGAGAAACCTGTTCAGCAGCTTGCCGCTGGCCGCGTCCAGCAGCGGGAAGTATTTCTGGTTCTGCTGCATGGTGAGGATCAGGCATTCCTGCGGCACATCGAGGAATTCCTTCTCGAACTCGCCGACATACACCTCCGGCCATTCGACCAGCCCGGTCACCTCGTCCAGCAGGGTGCTCAATACGCTGCGTTCGTCGTTGGACATGGAGAGCAGTTTCTCCAGGTCGAAATTGGCGTGCCCCACCCAGATCGCGCCGTTCTGCTCGGCCAGGGCGTCCAGGCGCGCCACGATGCTCTCGCGCCGGTGCGCGAAACTGACGATCACGCGCCCGTCCCGCGCCAGCGTCGCTTCGTAGTCGTCGGCATGCTCGATGCTCACGCGCTCGCTGCACAGGAAGCGATGCCCGCTGGTGACGTTGCCGCTGGTCAGGCCCAGCACTTCCACCGACACCACGCGGCTGCCGTGCAGGATGGTCAGCCCGTGCACCGGGCGCACGAACTGGTGTTCGGAATCGCCCCAGCGCATCAGCTTCGGCACCGGCAGTTTCTTCAGCGCCTGCGTCACGATGTCCTGCAGGTATTCGTCCAGCGCCTTGCCTTTCTGCTCGACGCGCGCCACGAAGTATTCGGACTTGCCGTCGGCCACGCGCTGCAACTGCGCCAGCGTGACGCCAGCCGAGCGCATGAAACCCTCCAGCGCCTTGGTCGGCTTGCCGTCGGCATCCAGTCCGGCCGCCACGGCCGGCCCCTTGCGCTCGATGACGCGGTCGGGCTGCTGCGCTGCGACTTCGCTGATGCTTACGGCCAGGCGGCGCGGCGTGCAGTACGGCGTGCACACGCTCGCCTCGTCCAGCAACGCCTGTTCCTTCAGGCTGGCAAACACCTCATTGGCAAATGTGGCGGAAAGCTTCTCCAGCGCCTTCGGCGGCAGCTCTTCGGTGAGCAGTTCGATCAACAAGGTCTGTTTCATTTCTTATTCCCTCCGGCCTTGGCCATCGGGAAACCCAATGCTTCGCGCGAATCGTAATAGGCTTGCGCCACCTGGCGCGCCAGCGCGCGCACCCGGCCGATGTAGGCCGCGCGCTCGGTCACCGAGATGGCGCCGCGCGCATCCAGCAGGTTGAAGGTATGCGAACATTTCATCACCATTTCGAATCCCGGCAGCGGCAATCCGGCGTCCATCAGCCGCTTGGCTTCTCCCTCATACTCGTTGAAATGGCGGAACAGCATCTCGACGTTGGAATGCTCGAAGTTGTACTTCGACTGTTCGACTTCATTCTGGTGATACACGTCGCCATAGGTGATGACCGTGTTGCCGTTCTTCGCCCACACCAGGTCGAACACGTTCTCCACGCCCTGCAGGTACATGGCCAGCCGCTCCAGTCCATAAGTGATCTCCCCCAGCACCGGTTTGCAGGCAAGCGAGCCGACTTCCTGGAAATAGGTGAACTGTGTTACTTCCATGCCGTCCAGCCACACTTCCCAGCCCAGCCCCCAGGCGCCCAGCGTCGGCGATTCCCAATCGTCCTCGACAAAGCGGATGTCGTGCTCGCCGGTGTCGATACCCAGCGCGCGCAGGCTGTCGAGATACAGCTCCTGGATATTGTCGGGGGAAGGCTTCAGCACTACCTGGTACTGGTAGTAGTGCTGCAGGCGGTTGGGATTCTCGCCGTAGCGCCCGTCTTTCGGACGGCGCGACGGTTGCACGTAAGCCGCGCGCCAGGGCTCCGGGCCGATCGCGCGCAGGAAGGTGGCGGTGTGGAAGGTGCCCGCGCCGACCTCGATGTCGTAGGGTTGCAGCAGCGCGCAGCCCTGCTTGTCCCAGAACTGCTGCAGCGTCAGGATGACTTGCTGAAAAGTCGGCCCTTGGCCGGCTTTCGGTGAAGACTCATGCACAGCGCGCGTGATGTCGGAACCAGAACCCCGTTGGGGTGAAGACTCATGCCCGCTTGCGGGCGTTATGTCGGAACCAAAAGTACTCATGGATGATAACCGGCAAGATTTGCGAAAGGCCGCATTTTACGGGTTCCCGCCGGTTACGTCACGCCACAATATCCCGGTGGCGGGAGCCGGGAACGTAATTCGCCCTGATCGAGTAACGTTGCCTTCGGCAAGCTGGCGAACAAGGCGTTGCAGCGCCCGCCCCCTGAAAAAACAGCCGGGATCGCCCCGGCATTCAATCACTCCAATAAACAAGCGGCTCCTCGCTTCCAAGGAGCCGCCTGCCGTTGCCTGTTTAGAACTGGTAAACCGCGGAAGCCAGCGCGCTCACGGAGTTGTAGCCTGGATCGTATCGATACGCGGCGCCACCGAAATTAACCGTGGTATCAACCTTGGCCGTCGAAACCCGTGCTTCTCCACGGAACAGCAGGTTCTTCACCCACGGCGTCTGCCACTGCACGCCGCCGAAGATTTCCAGACCGGAGCCCTTGCTTTGCGAGCTCGCGCCACCGAGAGAATAGGTCGGGCCACTAATGGAGATAAAGCCGGCACCAACGTAAGGAATCGCCGGAGAGTGGGCGATGTTGAACGGTTTGTCGATCAGATAAGTGCCGCGCACTTCGATTGTGGTGAAGCTGTTGCCGTTGCTCAACCCGACCGACGCGCCGATGTCATCGCTAAACCAGTGCCCAAGCGATGCGCCTATCGTGGAATTGTTCAAATCGACCGTACCCGCGACTTCATTCGTATCGGCCACATGCCGAACCTCTGCGTGCGCCGATGCTGCCGCCAGCAATGCACCCGCCAAAGCGACGGAAATCACCAGATTCTTTTTCATGCGAACTCCTCATTGTTTGAAATGACCAGAGAAGTGCCGAACCAGTTTGTCCTTTTCCGGCGGAAAAGAAAATCGCCCGGCACTTTCCCTCACAGCAGTCTACTCCCATCCTCCTGGTTGCGATGGGTACCTGATTCTTCCAGAACCGACCGTGAAGTTGAAGAAAAACGACATGGTGCGGCTTTTACGCAACAGGCTGGCAATCCGGCCGGCTTGCGGCGTTCATTTCGATTCAGGATACCAGCAGGGCATCAACAAAACAGCGCAAGCTTGTCCGCGCGCGGCAAAGCCTTGATCTCCCGCTCGCGCTTCAACGCGGCGGATTTATCGGCACAGGGCTCCTGGTAAACCAAAGTGACCGGCGCACGGCCGCGCGTGTATTTGGCGCCCTCGCCGGCGTTATGCGCGGACAGGCGCCCGGTCAGGTCGTTGGTGATGCCGCAGTAGAGGGTTTGGTCGGCGCACTGGAGGAGATAGCAGGTCCAGGGGGCGGTGTTCTTTGATTTCATTTGTGTAGATTATTAATGACCGTTCGTGCTGAGTAGGCGCAGCCGTATCGAAGGATGAGCGGACCTCGGTGCGCCCTACTTCCTGCGCCCCATCCCCCACGCCCCCCCAACATCAACCCAGCCAACACCAACATCCCCCAATTCCCCCAAACCACATACGGCGTACTTCCCTGATACCCCCGCACTTCAGCGGTCAGCACCCCCTCCTCATGCTGCGGCAGCATGGCCTGGATGCGCCCATCCGCACCGATCACGGCAGTCACCCCGGTATTGGTGGCGCGCAGCATCATGCGCCCGGTTTCCAGTGCGCGCATCTGCGACAGCTGGGCATGCTGCATCGCCGCATGCGAATCGCCGTACCAGGCATCGTTGGTGACGTTCACCAGCAGCGTGGCTTGCGGCAGCGCCCGGATGATCTCTTCGCCGAAGGCATCTTCGTAGCAGATATCCACCGCCACCTTTTGCCCGGCGACATTCAGCGGCGCCTGATGTGCCCCGCCGCTGGCGAGGTCGCCCATGGGGATATCCAGCACATCGTTGATAAACCAGCCGAGCACGCTGCGCAGCGGGATGAATTCGCCGAAGGGAACGAGGTGGTCCTTGCGGTAGTGCTGGCTAGCCGCACTGCCGAGGGAGTACACGCTGTTGTAGTAATTGCCGTCCTCCTTCTCGAACACGCCAACGAGGACATCGCCGCCGTTCTGGCGCGCATGGTCGCGCAGCAGGGTCTGGTAACTTTCCGGCACGTTGTCGCGCAGCAGCGGCAGCGCCGTCTCCGGCATGACCGTCAGGCGCGCATCGCTGCTTTGCGCCAGCCGGCGATAGGTTTCCATCGTGCCGACCAGCGCGTCTTCCGAAAACTTGGTGTCCTGCGCGATGTCGCCCTGCAGCAGGCTGACCTTGAGCGGCTCGCCCTCCGCCTGTGTCCAGCCGATGCTGCGCAGGGTTGCGCCGCCCAGCCACAATGCGGCCAGGATAATCAGCGCGACCATGCCCGGGCGGCTCCGGCGCGCATCCCACAGCAGCAATAGCGCTCCCGCACTCAACGCCGCGACCAGCGATACGCCGTACACGCCGAGCAGCGGCGCATAGCCCGCCAGCGGACTGTCCGGCGCCTGCGAGTAACCCGTCACCAGCCACGGGAATCCGGTGAACAGCAGGCCGCGCAACCATTCGGCAAGCGTCCAGATCGCGGGCATGAGCAACAGCATGCGCACATTCGCCGACGCCCTGAACCTGGCCTGCGCATAGCCCGCCAGTGCCGGTAGCGTGGCGTTCACGGCAGCGAACAATGCCGTGGCGATGGCAGCGAGGACGGGATGCATGTAGCCGTAGGTATGCAGGGCGACATAGATCCAGTGGATGCCGACGCAAAACAGCCCCATGCCGAAGGCGAAGCCCTGCCATGCCGCCTGCGCCGGACGTTCGGCCCGGCTCCACAGCCGGAACAGCACGGCGAGGGCGAGGATGGGCAAGGGGAAGAAACCGAAGGGGGCGAAGCCGAATACGGCAACGACACCGGCAAGGAATGCCTTCGAGCAGGGTGACGCGAGGAGTCTTTTCACAATAGCCAGTGATAAAGTTGATTCGTTCAATTATACGGTGTAACTTCCGCCGCACGTCATCGTAACCGCCCTATTCTCCACCATGTCCGACCGTTCCGCCCTGCTTGAAGAGATCAGCTCGATGCTGCTCGACAGCGACCTGTTCAGCCACCTGTCGCCTGCGGAACTGCGCGCCGCGCATTATTTCGGCGTCAACAAGATCGCCGAAGACGAAGTCATCTTCAACGAAGGCGATATCGGTTTGTTCATGTGCATCGTGCATTCTGGCAGCATCGCGGTGATCAAGGCCAACCAGAACGAGGAGCTGGTGGAGATGGTCAAGCTGGGGCACGGCCGCGCCTTCGGCGAGATGGCGGTGCTGGATGGCGAGCGGCGCTCCGCCACCTGCCGGGCCGCCGAAGACAGCATCCTGCTGACGCTCTCGAAAGAGGCACTGGACAAGATGCTGGAAGAACACCCGCGCATCGCTGCCCGCGTGATCCGCGCCATCGCCGTCAGCCTGTCGCGCCGGCTGCGCATGGCGGTGGGGCAGCTGGTCGACCACATCGTCTAGAAGGTTTCCATGCTCGATTTCACCGAATACACCAAGATCTTCATCAGCCTGTTCGCGATCATCGATCCGGTCGGCATCATCCCCATCATCATCGCATTCACCGCCGGCATGACCGCGCAGAAACGCGAACGCGTGGGGCGCATGGCCTCGCTTTCGGTTCTCATGATCCTGCTCGCCGCCTTGCTGCTGGGCGAGGCGATACTCGGATTCTTCGGCATCAGCATCCACTCCTTCCGCACCGCGGGCGGCATCCTGCTGCTGCTGATGTCCATCACCATGCTGCTCGGCAACAAGCAGGCGCACACGCCGGAAGATATCGATGTCGACGCGACCTCGTCCATCGCCATCGTACCGTTGTCGACTCCCTTGCTGGCCGGACCCGGCGCGATCAGCACGGTGATCCTCGATGCGCACAAGGGCACCAACGCCGGCCACTATGGCATGATGGCGCTGGTACTTGTGGCACTCAGCCTGACCGTATGGCTGACCTTTCTCATCGCCCCCTGGGTCTCGCAGCGCCTGGGCCGGATAGGCAGCAACATCGTCACGCGCCTGATGGGACTGCTGCTGGCTGCAATCGCGGTCGAGTTCATCGCCGGCGGGTTGCGCGGCCTGTTTCCGACATTAGGTTGAGTGCAGTCCGGCCATCCCGTTTCCTTCATCATGCTTGACCCACAATAGACTCCTTTACTCATGGAAAAGATACGACTCTCCAAACTCATGTCCGAACAGGGCCTCTGCTCCCGCCGCGAAGCGGATGACTACATCGCCCGAGGCTGGGTGAAAGTGGACGGCGAGGTCGTCAGCGAACTCGGCACCAAGGTCCTGCCCACGCAAAAGATCACCCTTGAAAAAGCCGCGCAGGCCAAACAGCAGGGCCGCGTCACCATCCTGCTGCACAAACCTGTCGGTTATGTTTCCGGCCAGGCCGAGGAAGGCTACAAGCCCGCCATCCTGCTGCTCGATGCCTCCACGCGCTGGGAACAGGACACTGCGCCGCAACGCTTCCACCGCAGCCAGCTGCTCGGCCTCGCGCCTGCCGGAAGGCTGGATATCGACTCGACCGGCTTGCTCGTGCTCACCCAGGACGGGCGTATCGCCAGGCAGCTCATCGGCGAAGATTCGCCCATTGAAAAGGAATACCTGGTGCGCGTGCAGGGCAAGCTGGTCGGCAACGGCCTGGCGCTGCTGAATCACGGCCTGTCGCTGGACGGAAAGAAACTCAAGCCCGCCAAGGTCAGCTGGCAGAACGAGGACCAGCTGCGCTTCATCCTGGTCGAAGGCAAGAAGCGCCAGATCCGCCGCATGTGCGAGATGGTGGGATTGCGGGTCACCGCGCTGAAGCGCGTCCGCATCGGCAAGGTCAGGCTGGGCGAACTGCCACAGGGGCAATGGCGCTACCTGCGCGAGGACGAGAAGTTCTGAATGTCGGGAAAGACCTGAATGACTCCCCTGGTTGCCTGAGCTTGCCCCTCTCGCTTGCAATCGCGCAGGCCGACCGGCTAGTCACGCATGCTTCCGCCGGAACACGGCCAGCGCCGCTATGGCCATTGACAGAGACAGGCCGAATGCGCCGATGATCAGCGTGATTGAAGCGCCTGCAGACACTGCCCAGCCATATACGCCCACGAACAGTAACATTGCAATGTTCTCGGCGAAGTTCTGCACCGCCAATGCCTTGCCCGACCCGATGCTGGTGTGACCGCGCTCCTGCAGCAAGGCGTTGAGCGGAACGACGAACAGGCCGCCGCTGGCACCGATCGCAATCATCAGGATCGCCGCCAAGGCAAGGTCATGCACGAATGCAAGTGCCAGGATGAGCGGCCCGAGCAGCAAGCCTCCAAGCAGCGCGCGGTTGACATTGCGCAAGGACACCCACCAGCCGGCTACAGCCGCACCCAATACGATGCCGATGGACACCGCGCCCATTAGGTTGGCCGGCGTCTGATTGTCGGCGATCAACAGTGCTGCAGGGACCCAGGTAAACAACAGCAAGCGCAGGGTCGTTCCGCTGCCCCAGAACACACTGGTTCCCAGCAGGCTGAAACGCGAGTCCCGGTTTTTGAGCATCAGCGACAGCGAGATCAGGAATTGTCCGAGCAACGACCACGGATGAAACGTTGTCGTGATTCTTTCCGCCGGCAAGCGCGGGACGAACAGGTTGGCGAGGGTAGCCAGGCCATATGCCGCGATCACGCCCGTAAATGCCCAGGTCAGCGAGTGGTCTGCCAGCCAGCCGCCCAGGATGACCCCGAGCAGGATGGCGACAATGGTCGAGCCTTCCATCATGCCGTTGGCACGCACCAGCGCGGTCGGCCCGAACATCTGCGCAAGGATGCCGTATTTGGCGGGCGAATATATTGTGGCGCCGATGCCGATCAAACCATAGGCAGCCAGCGGATTGGCGCCCGCTGCTATGCTCAGTGCACCGGACAGCTTGAGCAGGTTTGCTCCCAGCATGACGCGCCCCTTGGAAGATGCGTCCGCGACTTGCCCGACAAACGGCGCGAGCAGGATGAACGGCAGCACGAAGAACTCCTGCAACAGGGGGACCAGGCCGGGATGGTTCTGGGCTCTGACGATCGCGATGGCCACAATCAGGATGGCATTGTCGGCCAGTGCGGAAAGGAATTGCGCCGCCAATACGGACATCATGCCCGGCGACCATAGCGACGTTTCCGGTGCTTTCATCTTGCCCATCGCTGGAGCCTCGCGGCGCTAAGCCTGTTCGCCCGCCTCGATCAGCGTGCGCTCCACCAGCAGCGAATGCAGCCTGCGGCTGTCCGCACGCAGCACGGTGAATTGCCATTCGCCGATCTGGAAGCGTTCGCCACGCTTGGGCAGCTGACCGGCGGCCTTGAGTACGAGACCGCCGATGGTGTCGTATTCTTCGTCGCTGAAGGCGGTCCCCAGCATCTGGTTGAAATCGGAAATCTCGGTATCGGCCTTTACCCGCCAATGCGCGTCGTCCTGGCGGATGATGTTGTCCTCGTCCTCGTCGAAGTCGTATTCGTCGGCGATGTCGCCGACGATCTGCTCCAGCACGTCCTCGATGGTCACCATGCCGGACACGCCACCGTATTCATCCACCACCAGCGCGATGTGGTTGCGGTTGCTGCGGAAGTCGCGCAGCAGCACGTTGAGGCGTTTCGATTCCGGCACGAACACCGCCGGGCGCAGCATGTCGCGCACATCGAACCGCTCCCCGGCGTAATAGCGCAACAGGTCCTTCGCCAGGAGGATGCCGATGATGTTGTCCTTGTCGCCGTCGGTGACGGGAAAGCGCGAGTGCGCGGTTTCAATGACATAGGGAATGAATTTTTCCGGGGGCTGGCTGATGTCGATGACATCCATCTGCGCCCGCGGGATCATGATCTCGCGCACCTGGCGCTCGGAGACCTGGATGACCCCTTCCATCATGGAGAGCGCGTCAGCATCCAGCAGGTTGCGCTCGTAGGCGCTGTGCAACAGGGAGATCAACTGCTCGCGGTCTTCCGGCTCCCGCAACAGCATCATGGAGAGCCGTTCCAGCAAGGTGGGCTTGTGACTACTTTCCGAACCGTCCATTACTCAACATCAACTAACGAGATAAGGCGCAGGATACCTCAATTTGAGCATCAACGCAGTCTCGCGCGCTTCCATCGCTTCCGCTTCGCGTTTTTTTTCGTGGTCGTAACCCTGCAGATGCAGCGCCGCATGGATGGTGAGGTGCGCATAATGCGCCAGCAGATCTTTGCCTTGCTCTTTCGCCTCGCGCGCCACCACCGGCGCACAGATCACGACGTCGCCATACAACGGCGAAGAATCGTCGTAGACAAAGGTCAGCACGTTAGTCGCGTAATCCTTGCCGCGATAGCTCTGGTTGAGTGCGCGCCCCTCGATCTCGTCCACGATGCGCAATGCGATCTGCACATCCCGCTCCAGCGCGATTTTTACCCAGCGGCGGAACTGTGGCCGCGTCGGCAGTTTCTTGGCATTGCTGGCGTACTGCACGGACAGCGAGAGCTTGTGTGGTTCAGTCATGGTTCTTATTGTCGAATTTTTCGTAGGCCGAAACGATCTTCTGAACCAATGGATGGCGCACCACGTCTTCGGAGAGAAACTGCTGGAAGGCGATGCCGCGCACGTCCTTCAGCACGATGCGCGCATCGTTGAGGCCGCTCTTCTGCCCGCGCGCCAGGTCGATCTGCGTCACGTCGCCGGTGATCACCGCCTTGCTGCCGAAGCCGATGCGCGTCAGGAACATCTTCATCTGCTCCGGCGTGGTGTTCTGCGCCTCGTCCAGGATGATGAAGGAATGGTTCAGCGTGCGGCCGCGCATATACGCCAGCGGAGCGACCTCGATCATGCCGCGCTCGAATGCCTTGGCGACCTTGTCCAGCCCCATCAGATCGTACAGCGCATCGTACAAAGGACGCAGATAAGGATCGACCTTCTGCGCCAGATCGCCGGGCAGGAAACCCAGGCGCTCGCCCGCCTCCACCGCCGGACGCACCAGCACCAGGCGCTTCACCGTCTCGCGCTGCAGCGCGTCGACGGCGGACGCAACGGCGAGATAGGTCTTGCCGGTACCCGCCGGGCCGACGCCGAAGGTGATGTCGTGCTCCTGGATGGCCTGCAGGTATTCGTTCTGGCGCACGGTGCGCCCGCGCACTTCGGACTTGCGCGTCATCAGCAGCGGCACCGATTCGCTTTGCGCATCGGGCAGATCCTGCTTCATGCACTCAATCAGGCCCAGTTGCAGGCGCTCCAGCGTGATGTCGTGTTTGGCTTCGAGATAGAAACGTTCCATCACTGCGCGCGCCAGGGCTGCCTGCGGCCCCGTGATGGTAAAGCGCTCGCCGCGCCGCGCGATGTTCACCTCCAGCGCCGTCTCGATCTGGCGCAGGTTTTCGTCGAACGCACCGCACAGATTGGCCAGGCGAGCGTTGTCCACCGGCTCGAAGGAAAGGCTCACTGTGCCGCTCACGATTGCATCACCAGTTCTCCGCGTAATGTATGTACGGATCCCGGCAGGATGCGCACATCCACGTAACGCCCCAGCATGCCCGGTGAACCGACGAAGTTCACCACCCGGTTGTTTTCAGTGCGCCCCGCCATTTCCCGCTCGTTCTTGCGCGAAATGTTTTCCACCAGAACCCGCTGCACGCCGCCCCACATGGACTCGCTGATCTGCTGATCCAGCTCTTGCAGCCGGGCTTTCAGGCGATGCAGTCGCGCCTGTTTCGTCTCTTCCGGCGTATCGTCGGCCATTTCCGCCGCCGGCGTGCCGGGGCGCGGGCTGTAGATGAAGCTGAAACTGGCATCGAAACCGACCTCGTCGATGAGTTTCATGGTCGCCTCGAAATCCGCCTCGGTCTCGCCGGGAAAGCCGACGATGAAATCAGAACCAATGGAAATGTCCGGCCGTACCGCGCGCAATCTGCGCACGATGGATTTATATTCCAGCGCTGTGTAGCCGCGTTTCATCGCCATCAGGATCCGGTCCGATCCGGATTGCACCGGCAGATGCAAGTGGCTGACCAGTTTGGGCGTGGTCGCGTACACATCGATCAGGCGTTGCGACATCTCGCGCGGATGCGAGGTGGTATAGCGCAGACGCTGCACGCCGGGCAATGCCGCGACGGCCTGAACCAGGAATGCGAAATCCACCGTGTCGCCGTCTTCCGTCTCGCCCTGATAGGCGTTCACGTTCTGCCCCAGCAGGGTGATCTCGCCCACACCTTGCGCCGTCAGGCTTTCCACCTCGCGCATCACATCGGCATACGGGCGCGAAACCTCCTCGCCGCGCGTATACGGCACCACGCAGAAAGTGCAGTATTTGCTGCATCCTTCCATGATGGAAACGAAGGCCGAGCCATGCGTGGCCTGCGACACCGGCACATGGTCGAACTTTTCGATCTCGGGGAAACTGATGTCCACCTGCGGCCGGCCGCTTGCGCGGCGTGCCGCAATGAGCTGCGGCAACCGGTGCAAGGTCTGCGGGCCGAACACCACATCGACATAAGGCGCTCGTCTGACAATGGCTTCGCCTTCCTGGCTTGCAACGCACCCCCCGACGCCGATCAGCAGGTTCGGATTGGCCTGTTTCAGCGCGCGCGCGCGCCCCAGGTCGGAGAACACCTTTTCTTCCGCCTTTTCGCGGATGGAACAGGTGTTGAACAGCATAATGTCCGCCTCTTCCGGTTTGTCGGTCTGCACCATGCCCGCGCACGCATGCAATACGTCCGCCATCTTGTCGGAGTCGTACTCGTTCATCTGGCAGCCATAGGTCTTGATATAGAGTTTTGTTAACACGCTTGATACCTGTCGATTTTCGATTTCAGCACCCGGATGCACTCACCCGGCAATGGCCTCAAAAATAAAATGTTAATATTCTGTTAAATTGCTCATATAATTGAGATGGCTTTAGTCAACTATTGCCATTATAGAGTTCATCCAAAAAACTGACGCATTTTAGGAGTAGAGCATGTCATTGATTGCAGACGTAGCATCCATCGGTACCGCAATATTCTCGGTTTTATTTGCAGTCTGGATCACCATCCAGCTATTCAAAAAGGCCGATTAAGCCGCATTTCGCGGGAAGCCATCCCCGGCTTCCCACCCAATTCCCCACTCTCATTTGCCAGCGGGAATCCTGCCAGGCGCCCCACGCTACGTAAAATTATTGTTAAGGCAAATCCGGCTGTGCTAGGATTTGAGTACCACTTCAAAAAGTGCGTGTAATCCATTCCCCTGAGAGGAGCGAAAAATGTCATTCGTCGCAGATATCGCAGCAATCGGTTCGGCATTGTTGGCTGTTGGCTTTTCGTTGTGGATGTTGAAGCAACTCTTTACCGACAAGAGCTAGTCCAGAAGTTACACAGCACCAAATAAAAACTCCAGCCCAGGCTGGAGTTTTTATTTGCAGGTCGCCGGATAAACCGAAGCCGGAAGGGGATGTCCTCAAACTGCCGGAATGCCTGACCCGACATGATGCCGGACAACACTACGGCCGGCACTCAACCTTAATCCCGGTCGTCACCGCGTCCTTCGCCCCGGCGCTCCTCTCCCCCGCGACCTTCCCCTCGGTACCCTTCGTCGCCACGTCCCTCGTCGCGGCGTCGATCGCCCCTACGATCATCGTCGCGGTAATTGTCATCTCGACCACGGTATCCGGGCTCGTACTCGGCAGACCTCACAAAATATACCGGCCGGTTGCAGGCATCGTATTCGCGGCAGTGTCTGGCCCAATTCCTCGCGTGGCCTGGAGGTACATGCAGGTAAATAGGCTCCATCGAGTCGGCATCTGGTTGCGGGACCGCGATCATCGGCTGCGCATATACCACCGGGGGTGGCGGTGCATTGCCGATCTGCACCCTGCCATAGACACCCGGGCTGACCTCGCCGCCGACAGTGAGATTGATGAATGGCGTTTCCGCATGAGCAGCCATGACACAAAGCAGCAAGGATGCAAATGCCGTTGCCTGAAGAGTCGTTTTCATGGTGATCCTTTCACGAATTGCCGCGACGAAACCGATGTCCCGGCCGCTCCTCCGCGCTGTTGCGGCGGTTCCGCACCTGATTCTAGTTTAACGACACCAAACGTGCCAGACGCCCGCACGAAACCGTCTTATATATATTATGTATGGGGGAATAAAAAACCCGCGAATCGTTTTGGATTTCGCGGGTTTCGCAGATGCCGGGGGGCTCTACCATGTTCTGGTGGGATAGGTTCCATTGAATAATGGCCCGGAAGGTGCGCTAATACTCAGTTTCCAAGTATTTCAATTTTTCATTTACCAACAAATTTACCAGCAAAATACTTTGCTTACCCCAAGACTGTTGAATTGCACCCAAATCTGACCCACCTAGGTCAGTAATATGCATCCAAATTTGACCCACGTATAGATACTGTCCCGCTCATTATTTGAGCGGGAGCAACAGGAGTGATCAACGTGGCGATATTA